>MAAC01005924.1_pt1 | contig 255591 bp, 364 predicted proteins | sample 1115981 | NCBI WGS metagenome assembly MAAC01 (sample SAMN04961126, study PRJNA320927) | seawater metagenome | isolation source: sample BD02T64 sea water enriched with oil for 64 days | place: USA:Gulf of Mexico | collected 2013-07-27 | reverse complement strand
TTCTTAACATGTATATTAATGATAAACTGATGAATGCATCTTATCGTAAGATTAAATTTAATGATTCAGGTGGTAACCATAATTTCAGAAATAGCAATTCTGAATCTAAAAGTTATAAGACCATTGGCTATGGTAACCATATAGTATGGATTCGCTGGATTCCGTGTCTTATTAATTTATCTCGAGAGAAATCAGATTCACGTGAATTCAAAGAACTTATCTCTATTACTAAGCCAGGACGATCTCATAAACTATTTGATTTCATCTTAAGCGAAATCAATGTAAGAATTAAAGAGGCTGCCAAGAAAGGTACCTTCATATACAATTGGAGTGTCAGTGGAGAGTATTGGAATAATGTTGGAGTATTGAGTAAGCGTAACTTTGACACAGTAGTTATTTCAGATGATCAAGAAACCAAGCTTAAGCAATGCATGGAGAAGTTCACTGATCGTAAAGATTGGTATAAAGAACATTGTATTCCACATAAACTTGGTATACTTCTTTATGGCGAACCTGGTACAGGAAAAACTTCCCTTATTAAAGCAATTGCTTCCCATCTAGGAAGATCTATTTCAGTGCTATCTGCGACAGAGCTTGGTTCAATTGATGACGCCATGAACGAAATGGAAGCAGACGATTCAATTATTGTTATTGAAGACATCGATTCGAATGCCATTACTTCATCTAGATTCGATGAATCAGCTTTGCCTGAACCTGAGTTAGATGATACTAAAGATGATGGTGATGATATTAATATTCAACAACCTTCATTAACTCAAGAAATATTAGATGATATGGCGGATGATCATGGACTTAATAAGCGTGATATTAAAAAGATGATTCATAAATCAGGTTTGCATGAAAATAAAAACGATTCTAAAAAGAGTCAACTATCTGCACTCGGAGGCTTATCTAAATTACTGAACGCCATTGATGGAATATCATCTGCTGAAGATAGAATTCTAATTATGACTACAAATAAAGTAGAAGACTTGGATCCAGCATTAATAAGACCTGGTAGAATAGACGTAGCAATTAACGTTACATATATGACCAAGCCTGAATTTAAGAAGTTCCTAACAAGATTTTACAAGGATGAAATTGGAACGCTATTTGATAACTATGCATTAACTAACAAGCAACTAACAGGTGCATCTTTACAGGCAGATGTTATCGCAGAAATGCCCATCGTAGATATTATGAAAAAACACGGAGAATTTGAATAATGAGTAACATGAGACATAAGATTCCAGCAATGCATCGTATACAAAAAATCATGAAAACCAGTCACAAACATCATAAGACTGGAGGTGATTCAGAAACCATCCGTAAAATGGTCAAATCAGAAGAACTGTATGACACTACCAATACTATGCTAGAGTCCATCCATGATCACCAGAATTTAATTCCAGGTGATCCTAAAGTAATTACTAGCCATGGTACAAATTGCCATGGACTTAAACTACATGATGAAATTAAACTTGTAGATCTTGACCTTAGCGAGATCGTATGTCTCAAGTTTCTACTAAAATCTATGCATGCTCTACAGGGTATCAATAAGGCTACGTATAGAAAGAATAAAAGAGAATGGGAGAAGAGGCGCGCATTAACTCTTAAACTAGGTAGAGAACATTACAAAAAATCAGATGAAAGGTTTGATGATTCTGATGAAATTGCCACTGCACTTCACATGGCAAACAGAGAAATACAAAGTGTGGTTGATAAAAATAAAATTCAAATCAATAAAGTGGAAAAAGCTGTACGGTTATTTTATACTACATCTACTCTGCCCTTACTAGTACCCAAGGAGGATAAATAGTTTAAATTACAATTTAACTATAAGGAACTAAGATGTCGGTAAAATTTGATCCAATTCTTAACAAAATTCTCCTTGATACAGAAGCACCTACTATTACAACTGCTGCAGTAACTACTACTGTGGCAGTTGACGTAGATACTCCAATGGCTGCAGCAAAGATTATCAAATGGGAAATATACGTAACTCTAGATTCAAACACTGATCTAACCGCCTCAGCAGAGGTCAAATCGTTTAATAATGGTACCACAGTAGACTATACCATTTCGCACATAATTGATCTTGGATATGGTGCTATTGATATAGCAGCTGTAGTTAATGGATCTGATATTAGACTTGAAGGTACTGCTGCCGCAGCTTCTACTTTCTATGTTAAGCGTCAGATAGTAGTTTAACAAACTTAGTTAACTAACCCAAAAAAGGAGCATCATTACGATACTCCTTTTGTTTGTATATGTAGTTTTAATTAATGATGATCAGGTGAGCCATTTAATTCATTAGCTTCCATGTGTACGAGCTTAGCATCCATGATCTTTATAATGTCATCTATATGGTACACTTTAAATTCTGGATTGTCAATACCTACATCCATACGTAAGCGATCTGGTGCATCAGGAAGACTTCCATGAGAATGTCCATGCAACATTATAGCACCATTATGTTGTTTATGCCATGTCTCTAATGCGAAGTGGTCTAATACAAATCGTCTACCTCTAAGCTTGAGTTCTTTACGAAGACCTCTCCATTCAAAGATTTTCTTATCATCAAATACAGATTTATCTAAAATGCCATGATCATGATTTCCATAGATCAAAAACTTTCTGCCATTGATTCGTTTCAGAAACTCTTGAGTTTTAGTAACGTTAGTAAAACTAATATCACCAAGTAAGTATAGTCTATCACCCTTCTTGACCTTCGAATTAATTTCTGTAATGATACCTTCATTCATTTCTTCGACAGTTTCAAATGGACGGTCAGTCCACTTCAAGATATTGCGATGATTGTAGTGTAAATCTGCTGTGAACCAGACATCTTCATCATCTTTGTTTGTGTATGTCATTTTAGTATTCCTTTGTGAATAAATAGTTATAATAGAGGAGAAACAATTAAAAATGAAAAAACCTGTAAAACATGGACCTGATTTAATTCTTGGTCATATTTTTACTGGCTATTCAGATGATATTATTCCAGTTTCTGAAACTGCTCTGGATATTCTGACAAGTATGATCCACTGCGGGTATACTTTAACAGAATATCCAGAAGAATTCCAGATTCTTAAAACTTAATTAGATAAACTTTACATAACTATTTGTCTTGATAAGTCTTTCATCTTTGAAATCCGCATGAGTAAATTTATATTTTTTATTATGATCAGTAATATCTACTGCAATTATTTTTGATTTTCTGTTACGGTTGTTCCATTCAATTACCTGGAAGGTTTGTTTATCATTAGTTGTCTTAAAGATCTTTCCAAAGAGATTGGCTTCTACTCCCCAATAATCACAGTGATGTTCAAAATTTGCTTTAGCATCAGAACTTAATTTGTAGCTTGATGATACTTTACCTTCATAAAGACTGTTAACTAAAGATTGAACCGAATCTTCTTCATCTTCAACTACTGGAACATAAAGTTTGCATTCTTTAATTATTAGTCCACCTTCAGTACTAAGTTGAATCTTTTTAAGATTGTCAAATTCTAAGTTGTGCTTTGCTGCTACTGCTTTAATTGCTTCTTCCAATTCGCGGATAATCTTAGTTGCAGTAGCTTGTTTCATGTGGTTGCTCATCTTGGTAACTCCTTATGTATTAGTATATGCTTAGTATAGTATACACCTCCGAGTCCAAATGTAAACCGCTATTAGGAATAAATTTTATTAATTACTGCATTTTTATAATTCTTATCCATCGTTTCTATCAATCTCTCCTTTAAATAAGGAAAAGTATTAAATAAATCATATACAGTTGGCTTTATCTTTTCTTTCTTTTTAGGTATTGGGATAGTTTTTCCGTGAGCTCCTATGCTATTATCATTCCACATTCCAGCATTGAATGTTACTTTAATTGGCTCTGTTATTGCGGGATGTCCATATGAACCACTAAGACTAATAGTCTCAGTATCGAAAACATAAGATCTTCCATTCTTATTACCAAGAGTAGCATCGCCGTCATAGTCACTACCGAAGATAACATTTGAAACAATGTACAAATTCTTAATATCAAATACTAATCTATTCAAAGTATTAGAAAGCTTCGGATGTATTACAATATCAAACTTAAATTTAATTTGTCTACTTAGAGATATATTATACTCAAATGTTAGATCTTCTATAAGATACGATTGCTTCATAACATCATAAGTTATGTAAGTATTTAAAGTATTTGATACTGATGTATTAAATAAGCTTATGAAATACTCAACTCCTCTAAATGCATCTAACAGATTTTCATTAATGTCTTTAGTTTTATGTTTGAACTTAAATTCCATTCGTTGATACTTCTTGCCATAAGTTGCACAAGGTGATTGAACTTCGGAACTTTCATCGAAGCCATGTTCTCTAAATAGATCTACCGCTTCTATGGTATTGCCATCAATGACTTCATTCATACTATTAGCTAGGGCTGAGCCGCTCATACCATTCAGTATATTGCCATAAGACCTAGATTTTCCTATAGATCTACCTGCGTTTATTAAATGTTGCGTATGCTGAGCATATCCAGATGTATTAATTACTGGCCATGGAGAATGTATCATGACTAGTTAGTATAACGTAGACGATCTTTAATACTTACTGACATTCCAATATTCATAACGAAATGACTCTTAGTAGAAGGATCACCTTCTTGGTCTTTAGGATGATTGATAGGCCAGTGATCTCTTGTAGGAGAAGCCACTGGAATTTTGATAGTATCACTACTGAACCTACTAAGATATCTTGTTGAATCAGAGAATCCGATAGCAGCATATACATCCGGATCAATGTCATTAATGTCATCAATTCGAATTACTTTAAATTTGTTGTTAGTAAGTGACATGATCTTCTTATCAATTACATCTGATTTACTTCCATGAGTGTTTGATGCTAAGTAGAGAATTTTCTTTCTGTCATCAAAGTCATACTCAGTTTTGAGTTCTTCTGCAGTTTCTTTTGATACACCAGTGAGTTGTCTTACAGAATATAGATCATTTGCTTTGAGTGCTTCTCTAACTAAAGTGCCACTTACATGAGTAACTGAATCAGAGCCTGCATACGGATCATATTCTCTTGAAATTGATTTGATTTCTATAGTAAGATTAAGTTCTTCTACCATGTGAGGTTTAAGAAGTTGTTGGTAACCTTCAACTCTATCTGATCCACATAGAACTTGAACTACTTCATAGCCTTCATCACGAAGATCAGATGTAATGCCAGGAATGTATCCAGTAGCTACTTCAATAATATCTTCATTTTCAGGATAGATCTCCTCAAAGACTTTCTTCTGTGTTTCAAATGTGAATGGATTAGTTTCTTTATCTTCAGATGTTTTCTTACCACGTACGATTGCTACGATAACTGGATGATCTGCTTGTTTAGCAATATGAACATGTCCTTTAGTAGGAGGTTGAAATCTTCCAAGAACTAAAGAAATTTTAGTTTCAGCTGGTGTAGTATTGAATACATGAGTTTTCTTTTCTTTGATAATATCGAGTGATTCTTTTACTGACATATGTATTTCCTTTTTTAATATTCTTGCTATAGTATATACCACAAATAAACAAATAACATTGTTTCTTATAACTAAAATACAACTTAATTTAAAAATATGTGGTTATACGAAAATAGAAATGATTTCATGATTCCTGAAGATTCAGTAGGATTCATATACGAAATCAGAAGAACTAACTTAATCGAATCAATAGTAGAACCTTACTTATACATTGGTAAGAAACAACTCTTTGGTAAAGGGAAAGGCAATAAAGGTCAAGAATCAAATTGGCGTGAATATTGGGGCTCGTCTAATTACTTATGGGATGACATTAAAAAGTATGGAGAACAAGATTTTGAAAGACATATATTAATGTTCTGTTATTCTTATTCTGAACTTAACTGGGAAGAGCTTAGAATGCAAATAGAACTTGGTACTCTTGCTTATAATGAAAGAGCTCCAATGGAAAAGAAGTACTACAACTTTAATGTCATTCAGAAACTTTACAAAGATAGATACTTTGAGAATACTGATACCGAAAGAGTAGAAGCTTATTTAGATGAAGACTTCCAAAGAGACTATCCTTTATATCTTACTAATGGCAAAGAGAATATCGTAATTGAGTATGGATTATATGATATCAAAGAATGCTTAAGATATTACCCGAGTTATAGAATTGGTACCACTCCTAATATTAGATTAGATGGAATTAAATTTGCTCACCTTCCTTGTTATGAGTATAAGTATAAAGCTAGTGCAGATGGATCTCTTTTAGAATCTTTCGAAGGATATGACATTGTTAGTAATGCAGTAGCTCAGTTTTTTGGTACAACTGAAGAATGTAATGATCAACTTCAAGCTGATGGATGGAAGCGTGGTCCATTGCAATTAGAACTAGAAGATGTCGAGAAAGTGATTATGGCAACTAACTATAATACTTTACAGACTGAGAATGTAGTTGAATCTGTGTTTAAAGAAGGGCCTTATGTGAAGTTTGGTACCAAGCCTATAGAAGTAAAGGAAGGTAAAGAAGTTATATTTAGAGGCTATGCTAAAAAGTTTATTATTGAAAGTGGATATGATATCAAAGAATCTTGGATTACTCGAGTTCTTAAGAAATCTAGAATTGGATCATGGCAAGATCTTACTCCTACTTACACAAAGAAAGCCAGAGAAATTAACCCTGACCTTCTAGTAAAACGAACTAATAAAATTAAGAGTACATAGCTTCGTAACGTTTTCTCTCTAGGATTTCTTCTAGAGAGATTCCTTTATCAAAGATTCTGATGTTAGTACTATCATGATAGTGTGGCATTCTGGTTTTAGTTGTTTTATCTATCTCATATTTATCAAACAATAATGTTTGGACACCAAGTGTAGATGCAAAGTATTTGCTAGATACTTTAACACGCTCAGCCACAGCTTGTATCTGACTATCGGATAAGCTTCCAAATTCTCTCATTACTATCTTGCATCGTATACGATTATCTAATAGCTTAAAGAACAATGACTTCTTTGATTGAAGTTGTTCTGTTCTGAAGCCTGTATAGTTGTTGAACTCTATCCACTTACCTATGTATCCAAGAGATCTAAGCTTACAGAATTGATTGTTTGATATAAATTTACTTCCATACTTATTAGGAAACTTTTTAGACTCGATTTTAACTCTGCCTAAGTTGTCTAGATTAACGAACTTAAACATTAGCGCCACAGAATTACATATTCACCAAAGTAAGAATCAAATACTTCTACGGCGTTTTCATAATCAGAAGACATCATAAGTGCACAAATACCTTTTGCATCCAAACCAAGTTGTCTAGCTAGTTGAGTAGCATGGCCCATCAATACAAATACATTTCCTTCAGGACCAGTGAGATCAATTTCAATTTTACGATCTTCAATATCTGATTTATGTTTGATAGCCATTATGAAATCTCCGCTAATTTTAAATAAAATGTTTCTTTTTCAACTTCATCAGATCCATAACATGGAACTTCAAGTCCTATGTGATGTAAGAATACTTCACTAATCAAACGTTCTCTTACACAAGTATCAGTCCAAGTATTGTTGATAATTTCTTCAGTAAGATCAAGATCTAACTCACATTCTATAATATCCATGAAGTGAAACTTAGTTCCGTAATGATCATTGATGTATTGTGCTACTTCTTTGACGTTTTCCATTGGACCGGACTTGCCAACTCTTAAAATTATATCGGGCATAATGAGTTCCTTTATATTAATGTTGATATACAATACCACACATTAACATAAAGTACAATCACTTTTGGTTAATCTTCTTGAAATTGAGTTTCCATTGCTGTTTCAATTACTTCAGACCATTCCATTACATCTAAATGAGTAGTAGATTTATTAACTTTACTGACAAGATCTTTCATAATATCAAAGCCAGGATTATCTTCAATGTCATCGCCAATATCATTAATGCTATTTGCTAAAGTACTAAACACTGCTGGATCTTTAGTGTCGGCTCTTAGAGCAATCTTAATATCTCCTACTGATATACCATTATAAAGAGAATCGATCACCTCTTTATTCATATCATCAGATAGACCATAATGAGAGAATGTAGTTTCAAATCTTTCTTTAGATATCTGAGATTTTTCATCATGCATTAATTTCATGAATTTGTTATTTTCTTCAGGTGTATTGGCTTCATTAAAAGTCATACTGTTAATGTCATTAATTGTACTCATTATAAACTCCTTGTTTTTATTAAGTTAACTTACATTTAAGTTCTGTACAATCTATTTATTAACTAACTGCTACTTTTTCTTGATTTGGAAGGTAAAGATCTTCTAACTCTCTATTTACTTTGATGTCTTGTTCAATTCTATCAACGTTTCGTTTAGTCTCACGACTTTGTTCGATTTCACTAATAGTTGTGATAAACTTCGTAAGCATTCCGCAGATATCTTCTACTTGAATTGTATTGACTTCTGATTCAATTAAAGTAATCCAGACTTTGAAATATCTTTCCATAGCTCTTGCTACTTCTCGAGTTTCAGTAACCTTTTCGATTTTTACTTTAGCATCTGATAGAGATGTAGTTAGCATAGAATTCATATCACCGTAAATCGATTTTGCTACAGCTGAAGTAGAATTCATATGTGACATAGCTTCACCTGACTGGTTTATTTTAATAAGCTTTTCATGAGACTCTTTGAGAATATTCAACTTCGAATCTAACTGAGAACTAAGATCATATATAGTATCCTTAAGTCTTAATGCTGCATGCTCAAGTTTAGGTAGATCATTAGGAGTATTCATAAGATTATATAATTCTTTGATTGAATCTTCGATTTGACCAATTGTATACGTCTTAATCTTAGCCGCATTTGTTGCATGATCATTAGTGGATTGCGATGCAGTTTTTAATACACATACATTAACATGTGGAGCAGATCCTTTAGATGCAATATCTTCGAGTGTCAATGTTTTTTGTAATCGTCCTTTAAGAAATATAGATATTCCTATAGTCATAATGATTATCATGGCCATTACCATTGAACACATAAACAATCCACCACTTGATTCGAATTTAGACATATCGCCTTTAGGAACAGATGCAATTTTATGTAATATTATAGCGATGCCAGCAATACCTCCTATTGCCGTTCCTACAAGAAGAGATCTATAAGTAACTTCATGACTTTGTTGTGCTGCAGCTAATTTAATATGTTGGTCTTCTTTGTCTGATTGCTTATCCATTTCTTCAAATATCCTTGCCGATTCCCGGCTTTCTGATTCACGTTCTTTTAAGTATTCTTCATCGTCCTTTAGACGTATATCATCTCTTATTTTTTGTTTAACATCATCTATACAATGTCCTGCATCTAAATAAGATTTTATATTAGATTGCCACTCAACTGGATATGAATCAAAATGTCCTTCCATAGCTAGTCGAGTGCGATCATTTTTAACATGTTCTTCTACCTTTTTCAATATGATTCTTTTACTCCAACCAGCCTTCATATATCTTCTGATTTTGCTTTTGTATTTAAATTTATATTTAGAATAATCAGGATCTTCTTTAATAATCAAGTTAAGTCTGTTAGTCTCAGATTCACGAAGTTCTTTTGCAGTAACATCAGAAGGACCATCATAGTCAGGAGATACTGCAGGATCATAAGCTGATAACGTTACAAGTGTTGCATCGTTTTGAGTCACATCTCTAGATATAATGCGAATACCTTCAGGTCCTAAGCATCTTTTAAATGTCATCAAAATCATCCTCTTAGTATCAAGAAGCCCATGACCATTTTTTAGATGCTTAAGTATATATCCGCGAGTATCATCCCAATCTTTCACCCAAAACAAATGCTTAAAGTTGTTATCAACAAAATCGTCATCAGTATGAGATAACTTATCTCCATGAATATCAGCTAAACTTTCATATTGATCACTTGTCATTCTGCTGCTCCATGGTGATCTGTTTATCGGTCTCGCCATTTGGATACTCCTTTTCGGTCCATGGTTTAAATCTGAGACATTTTAAAGTTTTTGGACCACGACCAAAATCTCTCGCTGCGTGGTGTCCATTGAGTCCATTAGGACCAGTGAACCATGAACGAATGTCATCATCATTCATGTATTTAGGAAAGTAGTAATCTTGTTCTAATACAATTCTTACTCTTTTGTTTTGACTATAAAAGTCATCTACATCATCTTTCATAGAGAATTCCGAGGTTGTATGTTTGAAATATAAAATGTTGGAGGTTGATCAGGTGATTTGTACCACGCTGCTGCATCACACGTAGGATCCAGTTGATACATAACACCAAGTTCATGTGTTTTATCTAAGCTTACTAAAGGGTAAGGTAGATATGATGCTAAAGTATGTTCTTTGTTAAGATCAGATAATTCCTTTTCTGTAAGAGGTATCCCTATTCTGTTGTACTTTCTATTAAACAGATTGCCTGGAGATGTACGACAAATTTGTTTAACACCTGTCTTAAGACGCTCAGAGATATACATCAATTGATTTGTCTTTCTATTAAGAGGTCTATTAGGAAGTCTATTCTTTTGACGCTCATCAAACTTTCTAAGGAAAGTATACTTACACGTATTAGAATAGAATACGTGACCCGGTCTTATTTTTGAAGGACTAGTAATGCCAGCATCTTTAAGGAAATGTTTAGTAACCTTCTTGTCGAGTTGAAGTCGACTTAATCCATCTATCTCATCACCTCCGTACATTTTAAGTGTAGCTTCTATAGTATCTCTGTTTGACATCGTATGTCTCCTTATTATTGCTTATCTAATAATATACCTTGAATATGATAAGTACAACACAAAAGGCCTAAATAATAGACCTTTTATTTTGTTTATTTTTAAATTTCTTTGATACTTGTATAATCGTTACTTAATTCTCTTAGGTTAAAAGTTGCAACCTTTTTGAATATTGTATGAGGACCTGGTTCGTTGAGTCCTGCGTTAAAATATCCCAAAGTATAGTTGTTAGTATAACCAATGCTGCTATTATAAGATAATGTTATGTTAAGAATCTTGAACTTTACTTTAGTTCCGCAATATAAGTTTCTAACTTTAGGGGATGATTCTGCAATATAGCATTTGTCTACTATAAGATCTATTAATCTATTTGAATTAAGATCTCTCTGTTTATCTTCAACATCACTTTGCATTCTATCATTAATAGTAATAACCCAACTACTACTTTTAATTTCATCAGTTAGCCGCTTTATCATTTCTTTATTTTGTTTGTTAGTCCAAATCTCGCGCTGATGATTAGTAGCATAAGTTTCTTGACGCTTAATCAATCCATTTACTTTAATGTAACCAAGTAGCTGACGTCTAGCAAATCGAGATTTATTAATATCTCCAGCATCAGTGAATCGTTTAGCACGGAGTTGATTATACATGTACTTAAGTTCAGAGTTTGAATATGACATCTTAGATTTAAAATCTTCAAAATGTAATCTCAAAAATTCAAAGTTAATATTCATTCTCATCTTAAACCTCCGTGTTTAAAACTTCTAATGCTGCTCTTACAATTGTACTTGAAGTACCATCATCTTTATAAATGCTGGTTGGAACAAATTCTACATACTGAGCAATTTCAGTTGGTACTTCAGGCTTAGTAGAACCTTGTCTTTCAAATACCATGAACTTACATTTGTTCTTTACACACATTTCATAGAAAGTATTTAGCATAATGTTCTCGCTATCGTGATAATACTTAGTATCAAGAATTCGAGTAAAGGTATCCATGCCTACTAGGAAAGTAGAGAAAGGATTCTCTTTAGCTTTGTCAATAAAGAAAGCATTCTTGGAGTAAATTACACCAAAATCGCCAGTAGTATCAATTTTTTCAGAAATTACTTTGCCACGTTTAGCAAGAATAAGTCTAGTCACAGGTTCTTTATCAGCGTTCACTGCTGAAAATTCAAAATCTAAAGATGATCCAGGATTCTCATTAAGCATTACTGTAGCAATTTCAATATGCTTCGAGTGTACTGGATTGAATGAGCCAGGAAATACAAAGTGTTTAACTTCATCAACTACTACTACATTTGACAATTTAGATTTGATACCTGTGAAATAGTAAATAGCATCTAATACAGTGTCAGCTACTAATGATTCTTGAGATTCTCTGTTACCTTCGTAAATATTGAAATCAGTAAGATCATTAATCTTTAAGTGTAAGTCTAACTGAGTTTTTTTACTTTGAATTGTAATGAATGCTTCGTTAGTTCTACCTTTACGATCATCAGGTCCGCGAGTTAATGATGCAGTTACACCTACAGCAATATCAGTACGATCATCTTCCGTAAGTGTTCTATCTAATTTCTGTAATACAGAATCTGACAATCGCTGTGAGATCTCAGTATTACAAAAGCTTTCAACTGAGCCAATCTCGTTAACTAAAGATTCCATGCTGTATGGAACATTAAATGAATCAACTAATGACGAAGAGCCACCGTGTCCAAGTAATTTATGGCAAAGGATTGTTCCTCCACCTGTAATCATAATACCTAAACGTGAATTGCTGCATTGCAATTTGCGTAGCTCTGTCATTAGTTTCTCCTTAGTTTAACTGTACATTTGACTAGTTATTAATTGTAGTTTCTGATCTTCAGTAAGCAAGTGTGAAATGTTAATAGCTTTTGCTACAACGAATCTTCCTTGCATTTCTTGTTCGTGTGTTGATATAAACTTAACACCGTTTTCGGTAATTGACAACTCCTTTACTAACAAAGATGGAATTTTCTTTCTAGAGTTATCTGCGTTGCGAGTCTTTACCGTTGTTACAGCGTACGATGCTAAGTTGCTAGATGATTTATATCCGCCTTTGATCATGCATATTACATCGTTTTCTTTGATAACATTACCGATGTAGTCAAAGCTTTCTAATTCTGGTTTTATTTTCTTAGTCATTGTTTCTTATCCTGTTTATTAAATAAGAAACATAAAATTTGCTAGTCTTTCCTAGCAGTCATCTTGCTATTGTATGTTCTCAAAATACTAACTTATAAGTAAGTTATATAGCAAGAAAGATCTTTTATTTGTAAACGTAATCTTTACAGAGGCTGCATTGGTTATACATTTTAGGTGTACCATCAGCATTGAAATGAAGAATTCTTTCATGATCTTCTGAATGATAAGCTTGCATAGTTCTAACTCTATATCTTCCATCAAAAGTATGATCGTTTTCTCTACATATTTTATCACGTTTATTTGAATGTATAGTTAATAGAGACATACTGATTATCCAAATAACTATAAAAATTAGTATACCTCTATTAAATCCTTTGTTACTGTCTGGATCACTAATGCCCATAATTAAATCCTAATTCAAAGTTTCTGTTATCGATAGTTTCTTTCCAATCATGTGATCCGCAACATGAATTTGCTTTTCTAAATCCTTCTTCTTCCTCTTCTACATTTAACTCTTTAACACGAAAGCTATCTTCGTATTCGGTGTCCATGGAGTCTATCTTATCATAAATAGCTTTCCATAATTTAATTCCAGTATCGTATCCATATCTGGCACAAGCATATTTCTTACTAAAGTTTCCATTACTATTAGGAGAACAAACACCATCCAGATCTATTTCACATTTGATAATAAGATCTTCTATTGCTTCATGGAAAGTAATATCATGAGGATCACTTGGATCATATTGATAGTCTCTAAACATTTCTGCCAGTTCATCAAATTCAGGAGTACTTAATTCAATGTTATCATAATATTGAAACACTAACCATCGCTGTGAATTACCGTAAAGCATTGATATAACATACTTTAAAAATTCTTTAGCTTCATCTGACATTAGTAATCTCCTGAATCAAAGTTAATTAGTTGAGGTTTAAATTTAATATCAGACTCTATGAGCTTAGTGCCTTCTTCATTAAATTCTAAACCAAATTGCATGTTACTTTTCATAATACTTGATGCTTCTTCAAGAGATCGGGCGAGTATAATACCAGTTGATCCAAGTGCTAGACCATCACCAGTATACTCATACTTGTTAAGAGATGTACTACTTTTGATTGTTAGTAAAAGATCATCTGCTAATGATTCTCTACCAGCAAGAGCGTCATAATATGATTCATCGTTATAACTTGCAAGTTGAGCTTCTTTGGCTTCATTATGATACTTTTTAATATTAGCTGCTAAATTTTTATACTTTTCTTCATAGTCTATTTCAATGTTTTCTTCTTCGATTGGCTTAGACATATGAATAGATTTTTTAGTTAGATTAGATTCAATTGTAATGAATCGATTAACATACATTTCAAATTCAGTAATTGAATTACTCATCTTCTTTGCTTTAGATAAAATACGATCTTTAAGAGTGTTGTTAAAGTTTTCTGGAAATGTAAATGCTTTCATATTAAATTGCTTCCGTTAATTAAATTGATAAGTCTAGTATATACCAACTAAAAGTAATGTACAATCCTTTTACAATAAAAATGCCCAATCTTTCGAAAGGGCATTCATAAAACTATTTAGCTAGAAACTAGTATTCGTCTTCACCATAAATTTCAGGTGTCCACTCAATATTATCTTCCAAGAAATCTCTAAGATCAGAAGCAAACTCGCTATCTAGATAAATCTCCATTTGATCTCCGCGTCCAATTGGAGTGTCAATTTCAACTTCAATTGCGTTAGGTTCATCTTCATCAAACTCTTTAATGAATCCTACTGTAATTGTTAGCTGTTCACCTGATTCTAATTGGTCTGCTGGAATAGTGTAGATATTATCTACTTGATAACTTAGATCATCACCAGGAGTATGGCTTGTCATGTTCTCAAATCTAAATCTAGTTTGAGTTTCACCACCTACATAGTCACTTATTGCATCGGACACTTCTGCAAACTTATCCCAGGTTTCTTTAAGACCTTCTTTAGTTTGAGCTGCATGTTTAACAGCTTCATCACTGATTTCTTCAACAGCATTAGGATCTTCTTTAATCTGAAGAGCATTACCGTAAATATCTTTCATTCCACCGACAACACTTTCATCACTAAGATTAAATTCTTGAACTTTAGGTCCACGACTTTGAGCGACTTCAATAGCTGAATTGTATTTAGTTAAGAATAACTCGATAGCATCTTCATCAGCAAGTTCAATGCGGTATTTGTATTCAGTTACATCTTCTTTTACAAAAACTGTCTTAACTTTATCTAAATCTTTTTTAATAGATTCTACCTTTTTATCAAAGGCTTTATTTGTCTTAACTGATTTTAAACTTTCTACTTTAGTTGTTATAGCAGATAAATTCAATGATAATTTCTCATCAGGTTTCCTTGATTCTTTAAGAAGATTATCACCTTTAAGAAGTTCAGTAAACTTAGCTAAGTTTTCTTCTGTTCTAAAGCAGAAGTTAAAAAGTATTTTTACTATGTAATCTTCTTCATCAAAGTTAGCTCGAGCAATTTCAAGAGCTTTATCTCCATTAGTACCAGACACTTGAACTGAATGTTTAAAGTCTTTCATCGGGTGCTTAGTGTATTCTTCTTTCATAATTTGAGTCTTAGTTGACTCATATAGTTTCATAAATTTTGACATGTTATTTAGCTGCTACTGAAGATTTATCATCTACTGCATAAACGACTCTGCCTCCACCACTGTTAGACCATTGCAAATCCATATTACTAAGTAATACGTATCTCTTAGCAAATTCCTCATCGTCAGTATTATACAAATGCCAACCATGCTCAGCGTGCTTATTTTCATCTGTCATATTACCAGAGAAGCCGCCCATCTTATATATTGCGAATTGGCCATCTTTAGACAATTTTGATTTATCGATATCATATATGTTACCGTCAAACCAATCTGAATCTAAGAATTCGTTTGCGTCTGCTTCGCTGGTAAATTCTAAAGGGCGTCCAAACTTGAAAGCTACTTCAGCAGGTTGAAACACGTGTGTCAATTTAGGACCATTATGCAGATGAGCAAAACGTCCAGGTTTTACTGGCGCAATAAAGTAACCGCGCTCTCGCCAGGTCTTACCGTTTTCGTTATAATCAGGTGCTAGTGCTGAAACTTCATCAGAGTATGTTACGTTCTCGTTTAGAGCTTGTTTAGTTGACTCGTATAATTTCATAAATTTTGACATTATTTCTCTTTTGTTTAAATCGTATTTTATCTATTTATCTAGAATAGTGAGATTTACTTGATCGAATAGCTTCTCTATATCTTCTAAAGTTTGTACGCTATCTGGTACATCGATTTCAACAATTTTGAAACCTTTATCTATTAAGTCACCTACGTTTAAACCAAGTTGGCCATGTTGAGCAAATTGATACTTACCGTTGACATAATTATAGCGCTCTCTAAGTTCAACTCTTTCTAAATCAGTGTAGTTGTTATAGCCGTAAGAACCAATCTTACCTATGAATTGAATATCATCATCTAGATGAGACTCATCATTTCCTAAAATCCATTGACCAGTTTGTGGTAAACGACTTTCTTCCGTAGGAGAATATTTATTAAGATAGTCATCCTTTTCTAGGTATTGTAAATGTTCAGAACTCTCGGATACTAGCCGAGCTTTAGTTGATTCGTATAGTTTTTTAAATTTTGACATGTTATTCCTTATTAGTGCATAGCCATGGGAACATGACCAGTAGGGTTGTAGTTATCATAATGAGCAAGAACAGCTTGAGTTGCACCTTCTAAATCATTAGGCATTGCCATCTTATTCTCTTTACCTTTATTGAATGCTTTGCTATTAGATCTTAATTCTTTAGTAGCCCATAGTTCACGGGATCCCATTGACAAATTTCCTTTATTCTCAGAATAAGTATACACTAATCTTTTACCTTCATCAAATTTGAATTCAACTGAATCAGGATTTTCAACAAAGTCATAGAAGTTTCCAGCAGACTTTACTGTTAGATACATATCAAATAATCCATCAATGTTTTTTACAAACTCACCAAGCTTGGCGGGTTTATTAGATTTCATAGATTTATATACTTCATAATCGCGGGGTGCTTCTTCTTCTTTGAAGAATTGAGCTTTAGTTGATTCATACAACTTATTAAATTTTGACATAATGTTATGTGTCTCTTTGTATTTTATCTATTTATCTAAGGAGACGTTTCTCAATTGTAAAATTTCGTCCAATTGGTACTGATCAGGTTCTGCTGAAATAGGAAGAATTAAGTCGTCTCCTTCCATGTATGATCCAGCATCCCAATACATATCAGTAAATATCTGGTCTCGTTCTAGTATGTTAAATATTTTAGCATAGGCGCCTCTAAATTTATTCTGAGTGCCACTTTTAGATACAGTATCAGGGTTCTTAATATTTTTAATGCGAAAAGTTATACCTGTATTAGCGTCAGATTCAGTGAATTGAGCTTTAGTTGATTCATACAACTTTATAAATTTTGACATGCAATTCTCTTTTATATTTTATCTATTTATCTAGAATATAAACATGTTATATGATAAGTACAACACAAAAGGCCTAAATAAATAGACCTTTTATTAAGTGAGCCTACATATCTTTAAATAAAGTATAGGACTTATCTTCATGTAGATCATATAGTCTATTGAATTTATCTACATTTCTAGAAACAAGTGATTTAACACGGAGAGTATCTGTATCTCTTATAGCAACATGGAGTAACTTGTCACCTGCCTTATATTCTTCGCCAAATAAATCCGTTGTATTTAGCAATCGTGATATCACTTCAGCAGTTAAACTCTTTGATGTTTCTAGTTGTTCTTCTATAGTATGCATAATTAAACTCGTTTCTTATGTTGAATGTAAAAAATGGAGCCTGCTGAGAATTCCGAGATCTCAACCCCCGACTTACAAAATCGGCGCTCTGCCTTTGAGCTAAGCAGGCTCTTATAATAAATTGGTCGGAGTGGGAGGATTTTAACCTCCGGTTTCCGCATCCCAAATGCGGCGGATTAAACAGACTATCCTACACTCCGATAAAACTGGAGAGTGATGTCAGATTCGAACTGACGCATGGAGGATTTGCAATCGACCGCCTTAACCAACTTGGCTAATCACTCTTTTAAAACTGGTAGCGGGAGAAGGATTCGAACCTCCGACCTCTTGGTTATGAGCCAAGTGAGCTGACCTAACTGCTCCATCCCGCAATAAAAACTTGGTTGTGATACGAGGACTTGAACCTCGGACAATTCGGATATGAACCGAGCGCTCTAACCAACTGAGCTATATCACAAACTAAAACTACTCCACCTGGGTACGATCCAAGAATGGGTGGATCAAAACCACCTGTGTTACCAATTACACCATAGAGTAAAAGTGTGCCGAGTAGGACTCGAACCTACACGTCTAAGACCAGGGATTTACAGTCCCCTAAGCGACCAATTGCTCAATCAGCACAGTGTTTGGTTAATTGTTGCCATGGGAAACCAATCCATGTTGTAACCACGACTTGAACGTGGACTCACTGTTCGAACAGCAGCTCTTGCCAGTTGAGCTATTACAAAATCTTAAAAATGGTGCTGGCCACAGGATTCGAACCTGCACATTAGCCCGGTTTTCAAAAAGTACCTTTCTGCAGTTAATACTAATCTACTCAGCAATGACCGTATATGTTACGTTCCCTCGTTAGCTATCCTACATGTAGGGACTACATCAGTAACAACCAGCTTATTAAATGTTAGTCTTTCCTATCAGTCAACTAATTTCACATCATTTAGAAGTCAGATCTATTAGATTTAAAGTACGAATGCTCGGATTTGAACCGAGAAGTCCTGGGTGGAAGCCAGGCATTTTACCGTTGAAATTACATTCGCATGTGTTTGCTAGTCTTTCCTAACAGTCATTATACTAAGCATCTCCAACGAGACTCGAACTCGTGTTGCCGGGATGAAAACCCGGTGTTCTAACCAACTGAACTATAGAGACATGTGGCAGAAGAGGTCGGGATCGAACCGACATGCCCATTTAAACTGACAAACGAGTTAGCAACCCGTGACGATACCAAATTTCGCTTTACTCTTCTACATTTGCTAGTCTTTCCTAGCAGTCATTGAATACTATCTGCGTTGAAAGGCGCCGCCTTCCATTGATAAGCTCAGTAGATAGTAACCACTTCGCGAATCAATTTGGGATAATACTAAGCGAGCCATATCGGATTTGAACCGATGTTGCAGGATAGACAATCCCGAGTCCTAACCAACTAGACGAATGGCCCTTATCCTACTTTTTCTAACTGATGGTAGGAGCATCATTGTCACCATGGTCGACTTTAGGTTCTAATCAGGACCAACGGAGTCTAACAGTTTTTAAACTGGAGGGAATCGAAGGCGACCCTTTGTTAAAGTGGAGAGACAGGGATTCGAACCCTGGGATGCATTGCTACACCGCTAGTTTTCAAGACTAGATCTTTAAGCCGGACTCAGACACCTCTCCAAAAATATGCTAGTCTTTCCTAACAGTCATTCGATCAAATATTATGCACACTTTAAGAGCGTATAAACTTTAGCAGGCCTACTATGCATGTTCATCCTACCGCTTCTAAGCATTACCGAAGTAATTTCATCTCTAACCTTCTAAGTCACATTTGATCAAAACTAGTCTTTCCTAGCTGTCATTAAATTATCTACTACGTGATTGAAATAAATCTACTAGCCGTACGGAAATCTTCATGGATAACTACTTGCCGGGATAATTTAAATTTTATTACTATCACAATATACAGAACATTTGGCGGGTATGCGTAACATACTGTAAACTACTTTCGATCAAGTTATAACCACAAAGCAGGTGGCTTAGTCTACGATAGCTGGGATAGTAATAAAAGTCAATAGTTATAATAGAGTACTCACAGAAGGATTCGAACCTCCGAGGTAATTACTTCCTACCCGCAAGCGGCGGGCTACTTTAAACCACTCAGCCATGCTAGCAGTCTATTATAACAAAGCTCCGCGGGCAGGGTACGATCCTACAACCTACTCATTAACAGTGAGTCGAACTACCAATTGTTCTACCGCGGAATTTTAAAATTTCATTTTTCTTCCTTTAATCCAACCTTTACTTAAATAATCTTCTAGATCAGTTTTATGTATAGATTTACTAACCTTTTCTTCAAGGCTATGAATCCAACATTTACCGAATTGAGAATTACCAGATCCTTTTTGAGCCTTCGATGTTACTAAGCCAATCTTTCTCTTAGTTTCATCTGTATGCTGTTTACCTAACCAGAAAGTATTTCCCTTAAGACCTTCAGATATATTTAAGCACCATTGCTCGTATTTACCTGATTCTTTAAGAACGTTTACTAATTCTGCTCCACATAAAAGATTCTGTTTTCCTCTGCCATCTTGACCATTTAATACATTACCATTATCGTCATAATATAAATTACCACCTGCTTCCATAGACTCATGCCAATTGGCACCTTGTCCACCTACACAGCGATTATAAGTATCAGATCGACATACAAAATCAAAGTCTACTAACTTAGCTTCTAATAAATCCATTTCATCTGAATCGTTACATTCGAATAAAATTTCTCTCTCAAAGAACTTAGTTCCGAATAATTTAATATCTTCACGAAGTTTAGTACCAGAACCTAGATAACCATCATCTAGCTTTTCTGTTTTATGCTGACCTATATAGATCTTGTTGTTAATTGTATTGGTTGTTTTATAAATGATGTAGTGCATGATAAATTCCTATAGATTGTTCTATAGTTATTTATCTCTTAGTTCAAGAAGTTCGAACTAATCTTGAACTACATCAAGTTTTTCTTACATTTCTTACATTCTGTCAATGATCTTTTTTAATAACTACGCTTTCGAGTTATTTGTTATATGATTTAATATACAACACTTTAGGTTTTTGTACAACAGAAAAGGGATAAAAACTAATGTTTTATCCCTTTATTAATAAATTCTGTTACAAATATTATTCAGGGATTATGAACTCCACTATACGACGGATAGTCAGAGCCGCAAGGTTCTGATGTATTATTCATTGTATTTTGTTGCTTAGTCATAATCATTTCGTTCTTTTAATTTGTATATGTATTTATCTGTTTTTCCGGTAGTAACTGACGGACTATTGGTTCTTCACTATATTCTTTAGTTTAGAAGTATGTACGCCTGCTAATTCTACACCATCTTTGAAATCGATAGTATAATGATCTTCTATAGATTCACCATCTCTATAAGTTCCACCACGGATTGTAGCTTCCTTTTCATCATAATGAGATAATGAGTTCGAACCAGATCTTAGGTCAGCATGATCAAAATTATACTTTCTATAATTATCTAAATCATTTTTGTCATATATGAAGATTGCGGTATCACCCTTAGATATATCAAATTCAGAATCAGTACTTTCATTTAATGATAGGTTTAGTTCAAAGAATTCATCTACATCAGCAGCATTAATATAATCACCGTGACCTACGAATAGAACTCCATTAGAACTGAAATCTTTGATTCGTTTCTTTCTTCCTTCCTTGACCCATAGTTTTTCATCACCGAAGAATGCTTTCTTGATAGTGATAGGATTGTATTGAAGCTTCTCTTTAGTAAGATCATGCTTAGCAACTAATGAATCTCCAATGGAATAAGATGCTTTAATCTTATCAATAAGTTCATCTGACTTTGCATGTTTAGCATCTGCTTCATCCTGCTTTTCTTGCTTCTGAGTTTCAACACTATCAAATTTGTCAAGTAATGTTTTACTAATAGTGAAACTTCCATCACCTAAAACAGTTACAACATAATGATCATCATTTATTTCTGTAATTCTAAATTCAGAAGTTAAATAAGTCATATTAGGATGGTAACCTTTATAAGGACTAATCTCTCTTCGGTCTTTACTATATCCGTATCCTTGTGAACGGTGGATATCGAAATGATCTCCTACTTTATGTCCTTCAGTATACACTAGTATCTCCGTGTTTTATCTTGTGCAGCTTTTTCTTCAAAAGTTTCTTCGTCTTCTTCTAATACTTCAGACTCACCAATTACAAGAGGCTCTATTCTAAAGTTAACTACTTCTTGACCTTCTACTTTTACACAAGTAACACTCATGTTTTCAAGCAAAGTTTCTAGGTAGTGTTTAATGTTATTGGCAATTGCTTCTACATCATCGTCTTCGGCAGTGAGAGTAAACGCAAGAATTCTTTTAGCATCTCTTCCAGTATCTCCTGGATGTTTATCTGTACCAACAGTTTCAGATTTAATATCACCAACTTCTACATCGCCATAAAACTCTACACCATCTTCAATGTATTTTTCTAGGTCTGCTTTAAGAGTGTCTTCAAATTGATAAGTTTCGTTTTCAATATCTTCAAATACTGTCTGTACTTCTGGAAGAATTTCTTTAATTGCATTTTTAAAATGTGTATAAAATTTGTCTCTGAATGAATGAGGTACATTGTTTTTATCAAGTTTTGCAGTATACTTAGGTAAGAGATCATTAATTTTATTCTCTAAATGCTCACCTAAGTTCAGAACATACTTCAGATATTGCTCATCAGTTGCTTCAGTTAAAATAGCTTCCATTATTGGAGTTGGAGTTTTAGTATCTTTCTTGACACTTTCATAAATTGAGTTAAATTTACTAGGCTTCATAGTGTTTCCATGATTAAATTAATATTTAGTATATTTATCATTTATGAGTAAAGCTTGGATGCCATGATACTTAACAAAATTTTATCCGCATCTCCATCGCTTACTGAATCTTCTCCATATATGTTTTTTACATCTACACAGATATATCTAGGTGCATTGAATTCATCTAAGCCGTCATAGCGTTCCATCTTAAAGTACTTTTTATTAGGTTGTCTTAAGTGTTCCAGTGACTCAGAATCCTTACCACTAATCAATATAGCATCTTTAATATCCATGGGTTCCACAGCTTTGTATAACAAGATCTTTTGTTTAGTTGCAGCAATGCTACCGAAATGGTTTACCCACCATTCTACATTTTCCTGAGTTCTAGCCGCAGCATTCTTTGCAAATATAGGAGTAGGATTATCCGCAGATCTCATTCTGATATGAATAGGATAGTCATTGAGAATATATGTATTACCTTTAAGAGCTCTCATCTTTACATACACTTTAAACTTAAGCTCATAAAGTGTTAGTCCTACAAACAATGTCATAGTATTGCCTGCTAAGAAGTGGAAGAATAAATCATAACGAGTCTCATTATAAAAGAAGTATGAGAATAATAAAGTAGATGTCAGTAATAATATTAATGTGCTAATATATTCTTTAGCGTTGAGCTCATCTTCTAATCTATTTCTGTGGTGTTTTGTCATGGACCAATCTCCATTGAATCATAATATAATGTTACTTCTTCGTTCTGAGCTATAGCATGTATATGTTCAAGTGTTAGATCTATAACAGTATCATTCATTCTTACATAGTATTCATCATATTGTTTTCTTTGTGCATAGATAAACTGAGACGAGATCTCTTCAGGTAATGAATCTAGTACTGCTCTTAAATTTTCACCTTCTACTATATTGTACCAATTTACTTTAAGCTTCATTGTCAATTTCCCATTCGTTAATAAAAGTTGATGATAGCATATCACGAGCTGCCGCTACTGAATCTTCTATAGGACCAAATGTCTTGTCCCATTTTTCTTCAAATAACTTATTGGCTTCTTTGCTAATAGATTTAGCATAAGATCTGTCATACAAAGCTTTAAGAAATTTTGAAGCATCTAAAGTTGTAATCTGAATGCCGTTAATTTTTATATCTACTGCCCAATCATTTGCTTCTTTCAAAGTTTCGTAATCGTCTGGGTCTATGTTACCAATTCTTTCCATAATAATATGACTCATCATGCTAGAGTTATTGTGAACTATCGTATTTTTTTCTTCATTCCATTTTTCGTTTTTATGCATACAGCCTCTTTGTTTGAACTAATTGTTCTGCGTCTTTCATATTGTCGACATCTAATATTTCAATATCATATTTAGCATTATTAATAATACTCAACAGGAAGGAGTCAGTTGCAGGACTAGATACTATCTCTAGAATTGGAGAAGCATTTAGAAGGTTTACACTAACTTCGTCTCTAAAATAGTTAATTACTTCTGATCCTGGTTGTAATGATAGTTCGGTAATTACTCTTCTGAATCTATTAATACTTATACGACCAGGATAAGTTATAGTAAAGAACTTATCGACATAGTCCGGCAAATTGTTAAATGAATCCATTTTGAGATAAGCGGGTGCCATTAGCTAACCTTACTCATTTTTACTGACAGTAGTCTCAGCTCAGCAGCTTTTTCTGCACCAATTTCATTCTCAATCAATAGGAGATATAGTTCCAATGCTTTATCCATTTGTTTAGGTAGATCACCTGACCTTGAGGTTACCATCTGTTCAGTGGTGAGACTAGGCTTTTCTACTACTATTTTGATTTTAAGTTTAACTTCGTGCTGTTTGATGAAATTGTCTCTGTCACCAAATTTAGTAGCGATGTAAGTCTGAAGAGCAAACTTAGATTTTTCAGGAAATCCAAATGAAGTAGAAGTTGTTACGATTGATTCACCTCGTTTTAAGTGAGTATAAATTTTATCATGTTTGTCTTTCCAATTATATGAAAGTTTCTTCTTTGTACAGTGCTGTTTGATATAAGATTTAAGTGAAGAGTCAGTAACTTCATTAACACGATCATCATCACAGTCAATCAAAATTTCTTCAATAGCTTTAACGATTGGAGCGATACAATTTTTTGTGCCATGTTCCATTTTAAGATTTACGATTAAAGCATTGAATTCATGATAAAGATCTGTTTGTGTATCGTTAATAACTTTTGACATATTGCGATTCCCTTAGTTGTTTTACTTAAGATATACCAAGATTTATAGTTGTACAATCCTATTTCATTAAAAAGTAGTCATAAATTTCTACCCAATCATTATGTGGATCGAATCCAGCCTTATCATCAAGTATAACATTCATATAAAACTTTGAATCAAAGTCAGCAGTTTCAGTAGTAGGACATTCAGGATTGCTATTAAAATAGTCAAACTTAATTCCTTTATCTTCAAGCAGTGCTTTATGTGGTGACAGATAATCAGGATTAGATGAAGTCCATAGAATTAATTTAATATCTACTCTATTAGATAATAGTATAAGAGCATCTTCACAAAAGGGATACATATCAAGTGTATCATTAGTCTTATAAGTAGCAGGTGATATCGTGTCATGTAGATCTATTGCTATATAAAGGGTATCCCAACCACGCTTATCTTTCTTTGCGTATTCTCTATCTAAAAGTTGTGTAAACGTTAGCATGGTGCATCTCCAGTTTCATTGTATAGAAACAACAAAAGAGCCAGTACATCATACTGGCTCCTTTTAATTATACTATTTAACTAATTTACATTTCGTTAGTATATACTTCGTTAACACACTCAGTTACAATACCGCTTAAAATAGTAATGATATCATCTGGATCAAATCCATCAGAAATTAAATCAGGTGTCATAGATTTAACTATTTCTTTGAAATCTTTTAACGAATTAATATTAACTAAACCTTCGAATCTATCTAATGGAGATAAGCTTGACTCAGTAACAGTATTTCTATTAGCTTCAATTGTATCATTAAGTCTTCCAACCAAGTCATTGATTTGAACCAATGCACTAATATCTGAGCTATATTCTAGATCCCATTTAGAAACATCATCTTTGCTAATCAGATCTTTGAGTTTAGATTGAGCTTGGCGAGCGTTATTAATATATCGACCCATGTTTTCGATTGCGGCACTATAGGTAGGTACGGCGTCTTCTTTAATTGCAGTATTAACTATTTCAAGTAAAGATGCAATATTAAGATCAATTTCTTTAATGTACTGAGCATACTGATCTTTATCATTGTTATTCTTCATTGATGCAATAGTATCACGATATCTTGCACGGTTTGAATTAGCTACATTGTAATCTTCAAGATGATATGCAAGTGATCTGAAACCAGCACGTTCTTGTCTTAAGTCACGTTGTTCTGTACCAAGTTCATCACGTAATTCATTACCGATGCATAGAATATAATCAGCTTCTTGAAGCATTGCTTTAATAGAAATATTTTTTAATCCACCTCTGCTATTTTTATGAATATAACTTGATACTTCAGTTACTTTACCTGTATCAGGAGTGAATCTAGCAATACCTACCATTTCTTTATCATTATAAGATGCGCCATAAGTAAGCTCTGCTCTGTTATGCTGTTTTTTCCATCCTTCTTTTTCATATTTATCAGCAGAAGCTTGTTCTCTTTCTTGTTCATCTGCATATCTTTCAGTGTTATCTTTAACGAAAATCATAGTACTATAATTTTTCTTAAGCTCTCTGAATTCTTTAGGATTAGCTAATAGGCTATCAACTTCAACACGTTTAATTTGATCATCTGTAAGTTCAGATGGCATAGGCAAAGCACCAGTAGAATAGTTGCGGCCTTCATTATCAAAGTATGATTTGAAATCTTTAATAGATCTTTCAACTGTTCGTAATCTATCTCTGAATCTACTTAAGTCACCCGTATATTCTAAATCTTTAATAGATCTATCAGGATGTTTTACTTGCATTCTTTCGAGTTCAGCAGCTTGACCTTTCTTAAGAGCATCACGTTTAGTATACAGAGATTTAATTAATCCTGTGAGTTCAGATGATGCGAACTTTTCGTTTAATTCGAGCTTCTTGGTAGACTCATACAGAGCCATGAATTTTGTTCTTTTCATTGTTTATATATTCCTATAAGTTTAATTTAAATTGTTTGTATGGAGTGTCTACTACTGAGCCTTTAAGTGATACTGCGAATTCATCAGATGATCCTTCAGTATTATCAAGTTCTGTCTCTTCTATATAATTCTTACCTGTGCCAGGTTTAAGATAAGCTAATGTTATGTGGCCATTGTATTCATCATAAATATTAGAGTTATCTAATTCAGAAAGTTTATCACATAATGCTTGCATATCATCTGATTCAATGCCTAGTTTTAAAACATCATAATCATCATTCTCAAACAAAGATAAACCTACAATAGTAAATTCAAATTCATTCTTTTCTAGTTCAGCCATCTTATCTTTGATAACATCTAAGTCATCTGTGTGTATTCCATACAATGCCGTGATATGAGATTCAGTTTCTAATCCAGGAGCCCATCCATCTTTCGAAAGATCTTCTTCTTTGATTTTAGATTGAATATCTTCAATTGATTTAAGAGTATCTTCGTCATTAATAACAAGCATTATGCAACTTGAATCTCTCAATTCTACTTTATTTTTAATAGACTCATATAGCTTCATAAACTTAGACATTTAAAGCCTCTACTTCTTTTACACATGTTACAGTTACAGCGGAATATATTATCACGCATTCTCATTTTCCATAAATTGTTTATTTTATTTATCTTTTAATTGTACATTAACCAAACTTGATATATCTTAAAGAGTATAAACTAAATAGGAATGAAATTATTATGAATGCGAATCTATACATAAATAAAGTTTATGTTTTCTTTTGTTCGAACTATGGCGATGTAGAAGTAGAGATGTATATGCTTAAACTATGTGAGCTTGGAACTGAGATAGTAATCCGAATGAGTAAGTTCACTCCGGGTATTGATGACTCATCGCACGGCTACAGTTTTACTAAAGGTAAACATACTGGATTTACTACTTTAGATGTGAAGCAAGGAACTAATAACGGTTCATACACCAACGCTCTTACTAAAATTATGAACAGCACAGTGAATAATAAAGTTATTGGAAAGCTAGCTTTAGATGTAAAGAACCATGTTAGTCAAGCTTCTACAATATATGATAAAAATGATGATGATTTTTATGTAGTCAATACAAATAATTTCAATGATGCTTACGATTCAGTACTGAAATACCGGATGTATAGCTAATGAGCTGGCATCTTAGAAACTTCGCTCAATCTATTGAACATAGATTTACTATCTTAGTAGTCAAAGCAGAATATGGAATGGGTGGCTATGATACTACTTCAACTGTTGCTATAAGATTTGCTAGAGAAAGAGGTGATCTTATATGTAAATTTTACAGTCTTAACTTTAGGGGTAAAGACAATATAGGAGTCAGTGAGCCAGGATTCATGAGAATTAGTTTGCTTGATTTAGCTCCTAAACCAGGCTTGAGTACTGTTACCGGAATTCTCGAGAATCTCTTTGGAAGAGTATCTGAATGTACATTAGATGATAATGAGAAGTTTAAACTAATACATCAAACACAGAGACCCATCATGCATAGAGGTGCACAATATGATGACAAGTACTACTTATCAAGTGCAGATACTATTTTAGAAGCTTATGATGATCTTAATATGTATAATATTTATGCATAAAAAATGCTCACCAATTAAGATGAGCATTTTAAATACTTAGTTAGACTAAATTATAGAGCAGTACCAGAAGGTTCTGCAATAAAGAAAAGCCTGATGAAGTCAATTGCTTTCGCTGGAACTACGAAGAATTGAGCTACCAATTCGTTTGCGTCTCTAATTTCAGGACCATTGTTATCTTCATCTGCAACAATCTTAAATGCTTCAATACCACCAGCTGATTTAACTGATTCAAACAAAGGAGATACGAGGTTAATAAATCTACGACGTGTTGCTTCGTTATTAAGTTCGCCTACAAACCAAAGAGCAGTTTTATAAGTTTCACGTTCAAGACGGAGGAACAATCTACGTACGTTAACTCTATCAAAAGCAGAAGGTTTAATCTGAGTTGTTTTCTGACCTTCAATAACATGTCCACCGAATGAATAGGTTTTAGCATAGTTAATTGAGCGAGTATAAAGAGCATCACCATCAGCTGTTTTAGGCTGGAAAGCAAGATCATTGATACCACGAATAACACCACGATTGAGTTGTGATGGAGCGCTCCAGAAATTAAACTGAATATCAGTACGAGTATAAATACCAGCTACTGAACAACTTGGTGGCATCCAGAATTCTAATCCTGAATATTGGTCATACTTCTTTTCCCAGTTAGCATACTGAGCCGCATAAGAACTGTTTAGATTTGAAATGAATCTTAGCTGAGGTGTAATTGAATTAGAGAATGTATTGCTTGGAGCTGTATCTCTAAGGACTTTCTCCATACCTCTAATAGCAAGGTTACGAGGACTATCAACAATTGCCATACAATCTTTACGGACTGTTGAACAGAAGTTAATATTCTTATCAGAAACTGCTTTCCATACTGATACTTTATCAGGAGAGTTAATAGCAATATTATCATCTACATCAAACGCAGGGTCAAACAATAGTGGAGTAGTTGGATCAACGTCAGGAGCATCATTAATAAACTGAGCAATTGTAGAAAGTCCAGCATCACAAACAATATCAACTTGTTTATCAAGGATAGAATCAAGCTTACTTTGTATAATGTCCATATCAGTTAACATTTCAACTGATGAAATTAACTTAGCAGCTTCAGCTTCAGAGAATCCAACAAGTTGTGCACCTCTAGATTGTGAATCCGGATCTTCCATGTATTCAACGTTAGCAACTGTTTCTACGATATCTTCAGTAGAAGTGATAGTAAAAGCAACACCAGGAGTTGCAGAAGTAATTGTAATTACATCTGATACAATGCCAACAGTTACAGCAGGATCAATAATGAGAGCACCTAAACTTGCAGCAGTAGCATCATTATCAACACCAACAGAAGTATAAGAAAATTCTGTACCATTAATAGTAACAGTTACAACATCCGATGCGATCGCATCTACTGTAACAGTATTAACTTGAGCCACAGCATCAACTTCATTTGCTTGAGATCCAGCAGGAAGGTTGGTAGTTTCATCTGAACCAGTACCAGTAAACACACCGTCTTTAACAACGAATGATTCGTTTTCACCGATAGTATCAATTTGGTAAGGAGCTAAATCACCAGCATTAGTAATTACGTGATACATTGCAATTGTATTTGAGTTAGAGTTAACAATCAAAGGAAGATATTCTAATTGACCAGTAGCAGAGTTTCTTTCATCAGAACATAAAGAACCGAAGTAAGCTTCTTGAATACTGATGTTAATTTTACCGTTGTTATTAGGATCTACTGTAGCTTCACAAAGAATCAATGCTGTGTAGTTTTTATACTCAGTATTAATTGAATCACCTGTAGAGTTGAACTCGATAGTTTCGAATTGCTGAGCAATATCGCGTGATACAGAGTCATTACCAACTGTAGCAGAAAGAGCTTTAGTAAAGTTATGAGATGCATCGGCAATAGTTTGAATGTTGCCATCAACAGATACCCACTTTGCGGTAGGCGGAAGAACTAATCCATCAACAACGTTAAGGAATTCTCCATCAGTAGATGATACTGAACGCTGAGCTACGAGAGCATCTAGCATATCAACCATTACGATGAATTTGCCGCCACGTTCTTTGGGACCAGTAAGTGAACCTTTAGATTTATCTACGAGAATGAAATTTGTTCCGGAAGGAATGTCTTCATCTTCAGTTGTAGAAGGGAGACCATTGAGATCAGAGAGAATTGCTTCTCCTCTAATAGCGAGGTTATCAACTTTAGCCAATGACATATTAGATACTTCACCGAAAGTTCCTACATAATAATCAGTAATTGGTTTTTCTGGTTGAGCAGCGATAGAGTTAAGTGTTTCTGATTTGCCACCGAATCCTTCAGGATCATTAGCAATCAATTCAACATTAGTTTCAGTGTTTGCTGGTGACGTGAATGAAAGAGGGATGTAAGAAAAGTGTTGATCTTTAACATTCTGATATGGAAGTTTGGCTGCCCATACTTTACCTTTGTTGTCAATTACTTCTTTACAAGCATAATGGAAATAACGTTCAGCTTCGTTTGAAGGAATGCCGTAATTATTTAAAAGATCTTGGTTATCAGCTATTAGCAAAGGTTTGTATGGAACACCATTCGTGGTATATCCCTGAACAAGTGTGTTAGTACCAGTAATAGAAGGTGCGCGCTGAGTGTTATCGATCTCAGTAAATTCTACTCCGGGACTCTGGATAGTGCGTATAGGCATTATATATTTTCCTTGGTTTGATTAATTTTATTTTATATATTTATCAAAAAAACAGAAGAACTGCTCAAGTTTAATAAATAGTACATATAACAAACTACAGGAAAATAAAATGCCTATTAGCACAATTAATGATTTAGTTATTAAAGACAGAGAGTCTCTTTGTAATTGGATTGAAAGACAGTTTGGTGCCCCTTTGATTCGTGTTGAGCTTACACAAGAAATGCTCGAAGATGCGATCGATGAAGCCACCCAAGAATATACGAAGTATGTAACACCAGAAGAAAACTTCATGGTACTTGACAGCACTATGAAAGTAGAAGATATTCCTAATAACTTTGACGGATATAAACTTCCTGATAATATTGTTGGTGTGAATGGGGTTACTTCACAGAGAGCACTCAGAAACTTCGCAATGCAATTAGATCCAGGAATGAGTAGATCCACAGCGTTCGGTTTAAGTGGTGGTATAAGTTCTACTGGCACTCCCGGTTTTTTAACTAGCTTTCATATGACAATGTCTCATATTGATTTACTTGAAAGAATGGCCGGTGGAGATTTTCAATTCAGATACAACAATGCTAACCAAGAATTACAGATTTACCCTGAACTCAAACCTCATGAAAAAGTTATAGTTCTAGGACAGGAATATCGTGAAGAACAATTCGTTTACGGTGAAAAATGGGTTAAAGAATATTCTAAAGCTTGTGCCGGTATTATGTTAGGTATGGTACGTGGTAAGCATGAATCAGTAACACTATTAGGTGGATCATCTATTTCGGCTACTGCATCTAATTTCATTGATAAATTTGAAGCACGTAAAAGAGAATTAGAAGAAGAAATTCTTAAAAGAGAATATCAAGTTCTTCAGTTCTACACTATGTAAGATATAAACAACAGAATAGACTGGAAATTAATCCAGTCTATTTTTGTCTAAAGAGCTATTAACGCGCTTTTTACTAGGCCAGAACCGATAGTAACAACAAGGTCTTTTCCGTATTCAATTACTTTATCTCTGAGTTCTTCAGCAGCATTATCTATATGCTTTACTAATATGTTAATAATAGAAGCTATTGAATGTTTAATACTGAATTTAACTCGAGTAATAAAAGCTTCGAAGTCTCCAATAGTATCACCAATCTTAAGCATGTTTGTAGTATTAATAGAAAGTTTATCAACATCAATGATACCAGAAAAAACTGTGTATGCACTACTAGAAAGCATAGTAACGGACTTAGTAATTAAATACATAGAGTCTTTAATCATATCCATTTCGGATTTAGATAAAGGATTTCCTGCGCCCTCTGTGTACTTCATAATATCATCAAGTAACTGATCTCTTTTCTGAGTAGTGAATGAAGTTATCATGTCTGCAGAATCAGTTAAAAATTTAGATCTAACATTACCGTCAGTCAAATCAATTATAACTTCACCTAGCTTAAGTTTCTTTTTGAAAGCTTTAATTGCATTATCTTTAAGTTCATCAATTTGAGATTCAACCTTTTCACTGATTAAATCATTTAGTGAGTCTAGGATACTCATTATTCAAACGCTGCTTTAAAAGAATCCAAGTTATTCTGTCTAGCTTTAATTTCTAGCTTACGATAAATAGGATCGATTTTTCCATCAGGACCTTTGCCCATGTTTGGATCATTCTTTACATAGTTCATATACTCTTCACCTACAGTATCAGCAAAAGAAGTAGCTGCAATTTTGTGATGGGTACAACATCCAGATGCTAACGCAAGTATTGCAATTAGTACTATCAATGTGGGTTTAATTTTCTTCATAATATGTTCCTTGTTTATCTTTTATAAAACAACTTTATTGCTATTTAATTGTTTTCTTTGTAACGGTTGCTTTCTTTACTTTGACTTTATTATGATCTTTTGGAGTTTTAACTTTATCAGCTTTCTTATATCCAGTTTTTCCTTGTTTATCAGCCATACGAAGTTTATAAAACTCAGTGAAACTTTGCATCTTAACCTTAACACCTTCACCATGATCTTCGGCAACTTCTTGATCTATCTCTAAAGTACCAAGCTTTTTGGCTTGAGCATTAACTAATTTCATAATGGCTTTCATTTCCATTACTTCATCTTTAATAGCTGCTTTAACAATAGTAAGAGTTTCGCTTTCATAAAGATCTACAACGATTCCAAGATCAGCAAGATCTCTAACCTTAACTAATATAGTAGGCTTATCAGTACGAGCATAAGTAAAGTCTTCGCCGATAGCTTCCCAGTTATGGATTGAGTTATGAGTGTATACTGAGCAAGTTGGATATTTTTGGTTAAGATAACCTGAAACCCAGTTAACAGAGTCAGTTGAATCAACTTCACATAAAAGTACGATTGGTAGAATGTGGTCATCTAAAGAATCTGTTCCAGCTTGTATTGCACTGTCGATTGAATCTACTGTAGGACGCTTAATTAGTTGTCCGTATTTAGAAATTGGCATATATTTCCTTGTTATAATAATTGTATTTTGTATTATTTATCTAAAAAGAGTATAAGATAGTAATATTATCTAGAATATTATCTAGATAGTACTAGAATAGTACTGTCGGTTCTCTCTATTCTATTACTGGGAGTGGGAGGGTGAGGGTAGTCATTAGATAAGAAACACATTATTTTTAAATATGCATAAGTTTTTTACGTTGTTCATAAACCATTGGAATACAACAACATAAAAGTTAAACCTTTTTTCATCTTGGGTGTATGAATTCACAGTATTTTTTAAATGTCTCATACATATATACTTATCAGCTAAGCTAAATGCTTTTAATAGAAAGAAACAAACTAAACGTAATATGTGAACTAAAAAATGGCACCATAAGATGCCATTATAAATGTTAGCTATATTGAATTATAGCTTGTTTGTAAGATGACGTCTAGCGCTATCTACATAGATTCTGGTGAAACTACTATACAATCTGGACACCAGTTATCTTCATTCATTTCCATGCAGGTTTTACGGTTACCTCCTGTCACAGATGATGTTGCAAAGGCTATTAATTGATCCTTAACGTCTCCATCTGGAAATGCTGCAAAAATTACGCTATGGAATGGAATGGCCCATTCTTCACGATCAGGATGTTTAATAGCATTTACTGTTAAGAAGTCATAAGAATTTAATAAATCTTCCACCTCAGTTGCACCTTCTCTATCATATCCAACTGACCAACTGGTTGGATATGCAATGTTAGGCTCTCCTTCCATTGGGAATTCGTTATATACTTCATATATCAAATCTATAACATCCTGCTCTACTGTACCTTGTACTGATACAGGCTGACCACTAGCCATATGTACATTTACTTCAACTGCTCCTATATGATATACTTCTAATATAGGATTACAATTTACGTAATAGACTTTATTTTCTGAATCTTGTATTTCTATTTTCATATTTATTTCCTTTTAAATTTTAATTTTATACTGGTACTGTACCGGTTATAGACCAACCTTTTGATATCAAATTATTATAAGCTGTTAAACTAGTTGCACTAGGACTTCCTGCGTTATTAGCATAATCTAACGTACCGTTAGATAAACCGTTACTATCCAACTGTATTATAATATTATCAATTTCTGTTGGTGTTAGTAAATTAAGATTGACTTTTAATATCAATAGATTAGCATTCTGTGTAATATCTAGAGCTGTTAAGTCATTATTACTTGTATCCAAATATGCTAATGCTGTGTTTTGGGTCATATTCAGAGTTGAAATGCTATTATCATAGCATCTTAAATCTTCTAACAGTATGTTAGTAGTCATATCAAGAGCTGTGATAGCATTTTGGTTACAATATAATATTCTTAATGTAACATTATTAGTAGTTACTGCGGCAGTTAAATTATTATTTTGACACCAAACTTGGTCCATTATAACATTAGTGGACAAGTCAAGAGACGTAAGCAAATTATCTTGACATCTTAGATGCCTCAGTAGTACGTTTGCACTAGTATCTATTGTGGTCAATAAGTTAGATGAAACAAAAATTGTTGATAGCTTTATATTGTTGGTAATATCAATAACTGTTAACATGTTATTGTAAATTAGAAAACTTACCATGTTAACATTATTGGAAACATCGATAGTTGTTAGGTTATTTTCATGGATGTTAAGGCCAAGTATTAAAGGATTCTGCGTTAAATCAATAGTTGTTAGATCATTGTCATTTAAAAAGAAATAATTTATAAGCGGACATTGTGTTGGATCAATTGTGGCAATTGCACAGTTGCTGGCATTGACCAATGCCAGCAACGGGTTCTGTGTTATATCAAGACTTGTAAAAGCGTTTGCCACGCATGTTAATCCTTCTAACAATACATTCTGAGTAATATCTAGACTAGGGAGGTTTGTAGATGAACAGTTTAATATTTCTAGTACTACATTCTGAGTAAGATCTATAACTGAAATGCTGGTAGATGAAAAGTTTAACACTTCTAGTACTACGTTCTGAGTAACATCAAGAACTGTTATATTATTATTGTTGCATCTAAGTTCTTGTAAAACAGTGTGTGGAGTTACATCAATCGCAGTAAGACCTGTATTATTACTACAGTCAAACGCTTCTAGTAACAAGTTCTGACTAATATTAATAGCAGCAATGCTATTATTCTGACATCTAAATTCAGTTAACAATGTATTTAGAGTTACGTTAATAGCTGATAAACTGTTATCATGACATAGGAAGTGTTCCAGTAATGTAAGGTCAGTAACGTCAATAACTGATAATAAGTTATTCTGACAGTTAAAAGTATCCAATAACACGTTATTGGTAACATCAAGAACTGAAATAAGATTATCATTACATCGAAAATCTGTTAATAGTGTATTGGTAGAAACATCAAGGGTTAATAATTCATTAGAGCCTACCCAGAATTCATCTAGCTGAGTATATGGAGTAACATCAATTGCTGCTAGATCATTAAAATCGATTTTTAGTATTAGCATAGCTAATGGATTGCTAGGTAAAACAATGGATGTTATATCATTACTTGAAACATATACTTCTTGAAGAACAAATTGATTAGATAAATCAAGTGCTGTTATAAGGTTAAAGTCTAAATGTAATTCGATAAGGTTAATCATCGCGGATACATCAATCTGAGTAATAAAATCATTTTCAATATTCATGATAGAAATTTTACCAGGATTGATATCATATATATCTATGTCATGGAAGGACTCAGCATCAGTGTATGAATGTGTCGGATTATTAATTCCAACTGAGTCAGCTTCACCATCATTCCAATTCCATGAAGCTAGAGAACTGTCTGAAAACGTAAGGGTTGGTGAAATAGATGTTTGACTAGATGTTCTGAAAATAGCTAGCAATAATTTATTTACTGCGCTATTTAGTACACCTCGTCTTAATAAAAAGCTCATTAAGTATCTCTTTTTTAAATTGTTATTATGTAATATCGCCAGAAGCAATCCAAGTATTAATGGATCTTTGTGTAAGCGTACAACCCTGAAACTGAGAATTTATTACAACACTACCATCCAAAACTCCGTTTATTGTAACACCGGTTGCTGCTTGGATAATTGTAACTCCTCCGCCTTCACGCATAATATTAATTTTTGCAGCGACTTCGAAATCTACACTGGAATTAAGAGGAATTGTTACTGTATTAATAGCTATGTTGTCCATCCATATTGTAGTATTTTCTTGATCAGTTAATACTAATTCGTATGCTGTACCTGTTTGATCATTGTCGAATCCTGCAACAATGACATCAAAGTGATCAGTTATGTCAATAGCACCGCCACCACTCCCGGTTACATCTGTCCAATCCATATTACCGGCACCATTTTTCTGGTAGAGTTTTGGTACATCGTTACGTATAGCAAGAGACCCTTCTGGAAGATCTAATCCTGAAACAATAGGATCTGACGAGATTACAGTTATACCGACTGTGCCGGCTAGCTTAAATCCAAAGCTATTGAAGAAATGCGCATAATCTGTATTAGCCATTTTTAATTATCCTTTCAATTTGAAATATTTATTATATTTATCATTATTTTAGATATAGAGGTTTAAATTTAGTAAAGCTGTGGTATATTAGTAAAAACTATTAAGGAGATTACATGAACATTGGAATTATCGGTACTCGTAAAAGAGACAGCCAAGAAGATTATGATCATACATTATCAGCATTCAACTCTATTATTAAGCAATACATTCATGTAGGACAAATAAAAGGAGTAGAAGATATTAAAATTGTTTCAGGTGGATGTCCTAAAGGAGGAGATCGATTTGCTGAATTAATTCACACTGAACTTGATCTTAAACCTGAACAATTAATAATTCATCTCCCTGAAAAGCCCCCAATTGGATCACCTAAATACATGTATGTTAGATCTATGCATGATCGTAATGATCTCATTGCTAGAGATTCTGATGTTTTGCTAGCAGTTACTGATCATGGATCGAAAAAAGGTGGAACTCTTTATACTATTAAGAAGTTTAAAGATGTTACACCAATGGGTACACTTAAATGCTATCAGATTTAATTAGCAGATATTTTAAATAGTGTTAAAGCATGAGTAGAGTTTGGATTTAGAGAAGCTATAAGTCTCTCTGTCTCATAAATACTAGCACCTGTACTTATCACATCATCAAGAATAAGAACGTTTTTATCTTCGATTATTGCTAAGAGTTTATCTGAATCTTCTTCTGAAAATTCTAAGAATCCTCTGAATAACAAAGCGAATTGTTTAAAGACGTTCTTCATTTTGATCTCATTAAAGCCTTTCTTACGTAATGACTTTATAGATTCGTCACCACCTTTTTGTACACTAGCTTTATGCTCATCTTTTATAACATCTAAGTTCATGTGTATGCTATCTAAGTTAGATTTTTTAATATCATTGAAAATAATAACATCGTCTGGTACGATAGACATCAAATCTTTTAAAACTCTAGAATCACTTCCAGGTACTGCTAGTACATCGATATCATTTTCTTTAATGTAATCAAGCAAATACTCTTTACTTGTCTCTAACATATCTAAATATTCATCCTCAGTTATATTAGGGTCTGATTTCTTTATTTCTTTGATGTAAGCGATGCCTTCCTTTCCCATAGAGAAAACTGACTTAATTGCTAGACCTGAACCTGAATTCTTATCAGATTTCTTGTACATTCCGTTCTTTTTCTTTTTAAATCTAGTACTTTCTGCTAAATATAAAGCTAAAAATTTACTCATATTGTTCTACTGTTGAAATTGCTGTATGATGTATTTATCTTTACTATTGATAAATATGATTATAACAAAAACAGAGAGATTAAATATGCCAGTAAAATCAACAGGTATAGTTAGAGCATCTGATAATATTGACTATTTCGAAGACACGAGCTATAATGGGAACGAAGATCACAAACGCGGAGTAGTAAAAGTTAATGTCAACGTTAACGATTTCACATACTTTGCTCAAGAGATTATGCGATGTAGAAATGACATTCAATATTTTGCTGATAACTATTTTACAATTTTGGATGGTACCACTGGACACAAAGGTATCATTAATATGTACGACAAGCAGAAGGAAATGCTTGAATTAGTAGATACTCACGACAGAGTAATTTGCGCAGTAGGAAGACAGTCAGGTAAATCGACAGTATATACGATTGATATTGTACATAAGCTATGCTTCTTTGAAGATAAGATGCTTGGAATTATGGCGCAGAACGCAGCTGTAGCATGTGATATTTTAGATCGTGTTAAGATGGCTATTGCATATCTACCTAAATGGATGAAGCCTGGTATCAAAAAGATGTCAGGAAATAAACTCGTAGTTTCAACTGGCGGTGAATGTATCGCTCGCCCTGCTACTTTAGCTGGTGTTCGTGGATTAAGATGCCAATACTTATATGTGGATGAATTAGCGTTTATTGCAAGAAAACATGAGAATGAAATTTGGAAAACTGTTTATCCGGTTGTCACTTCATTTACTGAAAATAAAATCATAGGTGTAAGTACACCAAACGGAATTGGTAATCTTTTCCATAAGTTCTATTCAAGTGGAATGACAAATCAAGCAAGAGTCCCACATCGTTGGACTTCATATACTTATAACTGGACCGATGTACCAGGAAGAGATGAAGAATGGCGCCAAAATACTATTGCTACTATGTGTGAAGGCGATGAAGAAGCTTTCGAACAAGAATTTGAATGTTCATTCTTAGGTGGAGGAACATCTTTACTAGGACTTAAGTTCATTGATAGAAAGATTGCTGAGCTTGATGCCCGTATAGCCAATGGCAAAATTGATTACGATAGATATATAGAAATTGCTGGAAATAGAATTCATCAATATTTCGATCCTCTACCTAATAGATGCTATGTTTTGTCATCAGATATAGGTGAAGGATCCGGTAATGACAGTACAGTAATTGACGTGATTGATATTACAAATCCAATGATGCCTATGCAAGTGGCTCATATAGCAGATCCAAACTTTCCATTACATACATTGGCATTTACTATTGTGAAGCTAGCAGTTCTATATAACTGTGCAGTAATAATGCCAGAGAATAATGGAGTAGGTAAAGGAGTTTGTAATGATATCAAACAGATTTATGAGTATCCTTATATTGCTAAGATAGGATCTAAAATGCCGGGCATCTGTAGTTCTAATTCAATCAAGAATGAAGCATGCTCTTTCTTTAGAATGATAATGGAAACTATTAAGATAGAACTGATATTGCACACCAAGACCTTCTATGATGAAATGTGTTCATTCCAGAGACAAGATTTAAACACAGGTCATACATACAAATGTACAGGATCTCATGATGATAATGTAATGTCAATTATATGGGCAATGTATATTCTGAAAGAATCAAACTTAAATAGATTCTTTGATTATTCTGCTAAGTTCGTAAGCCTAATTGAATTCCCTACTCAATTAAAACAGTTTTATTCAGATGCTGAGATTAAACAAGAGCAAGATTACTATAACTCTATACTTGAACGGAACGCTACTTCTATTGGCTTTACTGCCACAGATGAGATAAATACACTAAATAATAAAGAACATGATGACATTGACTATGTATTCGGATTTTTCAGCAGCAACTAGGAAAGTATGAGTTTACCTTACAGTCCAGCCACATACAATCTAGCAAGTACTACCAAATGGATGCTCATAATGCCATGGCAGAAGATTGTACCTGACGCCTCAGATGAATATGTTTCACTAAACTTAACTAATTTTGAGATGCCTCAGATTGGAACAGTAAGAGCCGACTTTAATGTACGCGGCACACCTATTCCAATTCAGTTAGATGTAAGTAATGATACATCTAAACAGTTGACATTCAACTACTTGTTGAGTTCTGACTGGCACCAGTATCAGATTATCTATAAATGGTATCGTATGATTTCTCGTGAATGGGGTGGTGGTACTGATTATAATCAAGCTGAGCTATCTATGGATTTAAGTGTAGTGTTATTGAGCGAATATAAAAACACCATGTTTCAAATAGATTATAAAAATTGTAAATTAGAAACTATTGCAGGTATTTCAATGAATCTACAGGATGATGAAAATGTTATCAATCATGCGTTTACAATTAATTATTCTCATTATGAAATTAAAGGTCTAGTAGAAGGTATATGTTAAGGAACCCATATGAAAAACAATAAGTTAGAAATTCGCGAAGAATCTTGCGATAATATCATTAAAGCACTCGAGAATATCAGTAGCGAGAGTAGTAAGAGAAAACGTTCTACGTCTAGTAACAATATAGACAACTCAATCAAATCATTAAAATACATTTTCGAACTCTATAAAGAAGAGAACTATGAAAACGAAAATGACAATAAGGAAAATAAATAATATGTATGACACATTATATGGCGATGCTGAATCTATTGAGCTAGGTAAGATTGCAACGCAAGTTATGGAAGGCTCATCTGAAGAAGTTTCAGATGAAGAAGTAGAAAGAATATTTGGCCATGATAAGAATAGTAAATTCGTATCTGATATTGTAGCAGCTTATTATTCAGATGAAGAATTAACTGAAGATACTCGTGAAGACATTATCAAGATGATTGGTTTTGATGACGAGTCTGAATTGGATTCTACTCAGTATGAAGATTTCCTTGAAGCGGTAAGAGAGTTCTATCTCGAGAATGCTATCAAAAAAGAAGACTTTGAAGATGACCAAGAATTTATGCATGCATTTATTCAAGAACAAATGGCATTCAACTCAGTTATTGAATCTGTATTGGAACTTATCAATTCTATTGATCAAGGTAATGTAGAAGAAGTAATGGAAAGTGCTCAGAAAGTTCTTGCTGATTTATTCAAAGAAGCTGATATTAAAATTGATGCTGAATCAGTTAATACTATTGTAAGATTGTTTTATGATAAAGTATATGAAGAATTTGTGTAATGAGTGGTAATTGGGGAAAATGTGAAACATGCTCTTACTATGAGAAGAGTACTAAGTTCTGCAGGTATAATCCTCCGGTGCCAGTAGTTAAGCAGTCAATACAAAACGATTCAGGTAAGTTGATTTCAGTTGTAAAGTCTGCATATCCTATGATTGAAATGCCAAGTAAAGATTGGTGTTCCAAATACGAATAAATTTTATTCTATACAATTTTAAAAGAGCTCTGTTAATTCAGAGCTTTTTTTGTTTTATAGACTTTAATACGACACATAAAAGGATAAATTAATGGCATTACTTAATATACAAAAAATGAAAAATGAGAGGGTACGACTTGTAGTTGATACTTCTTATCTTATGCATTATAAAATATCATCGTCAATGACCAAATATGGATATGATTTTAGTGTTTCTCCTTGTGAGAAAAGTGAAATTGGAACTTACGACTGGACTACTAATGAAGAGTACATAGAAATTCTAAGAGTTACTACTATTAATCATATCAAACGATACTGTAAAAATGTTGGAGTACTTCCTAAAGACATTATATTTGCAATCGATTGTAACAAGAAAAATATTTGGCGTAGAGATATATTCCCTGATTATAAACAAAGTCGAATCGACGGTCAGAAGAAAAAGGAAGATGACAAAGAATCATATAATATGGGTCCAGTTTTTGGATACTTCAAGCGTTTTATTCTGCCAGAGTTAGTTGAAACATTTAAAGGCAGTGCTATAATAGATCATCCTGTATGTGAAGGTGATGATATTATTTCTGTTAGTGTTGCAACTCTTAAAGAAGAATACCCAGAAAACCCAATTGTAATATGTGCAAATGATTCAGACTTAGTACAGTTATGCACAGGAAAGGTTTCTATACATGATCTTAAATTCAACTGTGTCGATGAAAAAGTTCTGAAGAAATTTCTTTTACCTGAAAATATCGTTAGATGTAAATCAATTATGGGCGACGGTAAGGATAATGTTGATCAACCTATTCCACGTTGCGGATTAGCTACAGCATTTAAACTTCTTGGAGATAAACAATTACTCAAAGAAAAGATTCAATCTATTCCTAATCAAACTGTTGCTGGTACAATCAAACATATTCAATTGAATAAAGCTCTATTGGATTTATTTCGAATACCTCTTAACATTCAAGATGAAGTGAAAGATCTTCTGTACGCTAGATACTTTAAACGTGAAAGAGTTAAGTCGGACTTAGACGGTCTATGATTGTTTATGACGTCAATGATATTATTAATGTAGAAGTTAATAAGTCATTGGTGTTATTCAATACAAATTCTTTATCGAATGATTTGATAAAACATGCATGTTTCAACATTATAAAGCATCTTAATAATCTTCCTAAGTCGGATGATAAGATCTTTATATTGTCGTGCATTCCTAGCCTCTCATGGAAGACGAAGTATCTTAAAGAATTTGAAACAATGCATTACACATATAGCTCATCCTTGAGCATATCAGACATTGCACTGAATCGCATCATTGACTCTATCTGTAAATACATTCATAAGAATAAGTTTAATGTCCTGAGTCACTCTAATGTATCGTCGGAAGAGTTAAAGTTTGTACTGAAAGACTATGACTATTTTATTGATTTTGTAAAGTATGATATTCCAAGAAGAATTATTACTGACAATAATGACAACATCCATTACGTACAGAAGATGCCATTGTATCTTATACAAGAAATAATAAAGGACTATACACAATATGAATAAGAAAAAGAATCCTAAGTTAGAAGAAACTAACTTGACAATGTATGATATTCTCGGTGATATCATTAAGTTCAAACGTGGCGACTTAGATCAACACCCTGAATTTGAAAAGTCTTATTCAAAGTTTATGATATCACGATACTTAAGTATGGATGAGAACTCAGCTGAGATTAATGCTATGACACTACAAGCGTGTAGCTCTTTACCTGATGCATTACATTATAAGACTTTGGTAAAAATGATACCTCATTCAAATAATGCTTACATCAAGTATATTAAAAGTAAGAAAAAGAAAAAATCTTAATCGTATTCCACTACATCAGCATTACTGAGTAAGTTATCTTCCCAATATGCTTTTATTATTGCTACACTTTCATAACTTCTGAGGGTGATAGCATTTCCTTCTGGATCAGTTAAGAATGCTCCTGCATCTTCGATGTGGTCTACCATATATTGAAGATCTATTTTATCATCTGGATTATATTGATCTCCTCCTATATTAGCATGGAATTTATCAAAGTATCCTTGAAATTCATTGGCAGTAGATAACTTAAATGAATCATGGTATTTAGGATCTACTAATCCTTCAGCTACATTTTCTACGAACTCGTCACATTCAACTTCTGAAGGTACAGCATAAAATCCAGCAGATGGGGTATACTTACCTTCGATAACAGAATTATTTTGATCATCTGCATTGACGAACATATTGATATGATAAATTGATGGTTGATCAAATGGATCTAATTCATCCTCTTCAGTATCACAATTATATTTAGACCACATACCAGGAAACATCCAAGTTCTTAGAGTGAATGAAAGAGATGTTACAATTCTTGGAGTTTTAGTTTCATCATCTTTAAGATAAGTTGTATCTGCATTACCATCCCATATTAAAGCACATTTTACTTTGCCATTTCCTGATGGTAGTTTCCATGATATGTAAATAGCAGGGTTGAAGAATGGCATGAAGTTTGAGAGTATTTGATCCATGTCTTCTTGATATTTAGTAACGATCTGCATATTGTAGCCAATATTTAATGGCATACCTACAATCGATTTAATATTGAACAAACCCTCAGCATTCTTTGATATTGATTCGTTAATAGAATGTACTCGAGAACTATCCTTAGATATTCCACCACGTACAATAGAAATAAGCGGAAGCTTGATTACACCTTGACGAGATTCCAGTTGTTTAAGTGTATTGCTTCTGTCACCGAAAACACAAGCAACTAGAAATTCCTTTTCAACACAACCATTACCATCTCGTCGATCGATAACAATATTATTGAAGACATCACTAACCATCGCCTGCGAGATTTGTAATTCGCGATTATAGCTTCTTGATTTCATTATTTAATTTCCTCTTTGAATAGCTGCCATCCTAATGATTCGCCATAATGGCACGGCTTATTTAATTTTATTGATTTTTTCATCCAAGCAACCTTATCGGAAATTCCTAGATCTAAACATTTATTTTGTACATGTTGAAACGTTCCTATAATCTCGAATAATATTCCTTCTGGACTTTCAAGTAAGAAAAGCTTAGTGAATCTCTTTGTATTAGCATTTGATATATTTTCAAGTCTAACCTTCTTCTTTTCGGGATCAGACCATGCATTATTAGAAACCTTTCTGAGTTTATCTCGAGTTTCTTCTGAAACAGGATTCTCTCTATTTAATGCAGATTCAGATTGTTTAGCTCGAGTTTCTTCGGATACAGGTCCACGTGTGTCATTGTAATGTGCTAATGCTTTCAAAGTATTTTCATGCATTGGGTGACCCATTAAAGCTTTGCTGATATTTTGTTTAGCTTCGTCTGTAGCAACTCTACCAACATTATAAGTATTACCTAAAGCTCCTTCACTAATTCTTCTCTTTGCATCATCCGTATGACGGTAACCACTGCTACCATCACCACCATCAGTTTTATTAGTAAGTGTCCCTAGTTTCGTGTCTTGTCTTCCAATCTCTGATATGAATCCTATCTCGTATATAAAGCATTCATCTTCATCTAAAGTTTTCATTACAATTAAAGTATGTTCTTTCATTGTATTTTTATCATAGCCTTCAGATATAATCTTATTGATCTTGTTATTTTTGAATGACATCTTATTTAAAGAGCAATCAGAAAAGTGTGAAGTAACTCTGTCTCCATTTCCCTTTCCTATGTAGTATGGCTCGTGGTCAAACTCTACATCTACACCGCCAAATGAATAAGTATAGTTACCTGGCTTTCTAGGATCTAGCAAAGCATATACGAAGAATTCTTTAATCATTATTAGTAAATTGTTTTAGATTTATTAGATCTATTTATCCATTATTTGGTTACTACTTCAGAAAGAGATAAATAAAACAAATATATAACTTAATAAGAGAACAAAGGTAGATAACATCTTATGGCAACTACATCAGATAAAAGGATTATCAACTCTCGCATTATTGTAGACAATTCAACTAATAACGAGTTAGAGTCTTCGTCCGACATATCAAGTGCAAACAAAAACATTACAGTTTTTGATGACGTTAATAAATTTGTAGCCCATAACATTACGGCTTCAACAAACGAACATAGTGTAATTTTCTCATCTAACGATACTAAAAACGAAAGATGGAATGGACAAGGTGGAAATAGTGGAATGCACGGAGCTATTGAAAGTTCTTATTTCCATGATGTTTATAGTTCAGTATCAAATAATAAACTTCAAAAGCTTTCATATTATAGACAGATGGTTTCACAGGCGGAATTGGCTGATGCTGTTGATGAGATTGCTGAGTCATGTATCAATGAAAATGATAAAGGACAAGTAGTAGAAATTGAATTCAATCGTGATAGTTTCACTAATCTTTCTCCTAATGCCGAAACTGAAATAAACAAACATTTTAATTCGTTCATAAACCTTTATAACTTTAAACAGAATGGATTCTATACTTTCAGAGAATTTATTACTGATGGTGAAGCTACATGGGAAAACATTGTTGATAAAGACAAACTACATCTTGGTATTATTGATATTAAGAAAATTAAACCAGAAAGTTATGAATATCTTATTGATAATTATTTCAATCACTTAGGTATATTAATTAATGCTCAGCTTACTAAATTCCAAAAGCCAGAAGACATGGATAAAAGCGGTACTAAGTATGCAGCTATAGACGGTAACAATACATTTGGTATCCAGAAAGGACAAGTAAATGCTATCACTACAGCAATGAAAACGTCTGGTAGCATGTACAAAGCAACTAACGATGAAGCATCGATTATACCAATGCCTATGGAACAAGTTACCCATGCTGTATCAGGAACGTACTCAGATGATCGCTTGACAATCATTCCTATTCTTGATAGAGCAAGACGAGCTTATAATCAACTTGTAATTCTAGAAGATGCTTCTATTATATATCGTTTAGTACGTGCTCCTGAGAGATTAGTATTTAATATCGATGTTGGTGATGCAGCTCCTGCTCGTGCCAATCAACAAGTTAAACAGTTAGCTCAACAATATCAAAGCAAGAAAGTATATGATACTTCAACAGGTGGAATAGCTAATCAATATGATGCTCACCAAATGCTCGAATCTATGTTCTTTCCTAAAACATCTAATGGTACCGGTGGTACTACTGTTGATTCAATTGGTGGATCTTCTACTAACTTTGGTTCAATGGATGATATTAAATACTTCCAACAGAAGTTATTTGCATCTTTGAAAATTCCTTACAATAGATTCTCAGCAGAGAATGATTCTGAAGCTCGTACAAATGTAGATTCAATTACTTATGCAGAATATCGTTTTGCTAAATCTGTAATAAGACTTCAGCAATCAATGGCATCTGCTATTAAGAAAACTTTTGTAACTCATCTTAAATTCGTAGGTCTTTGGGATAGTGCATTACTTAGAGAAGATGCATTTGATATATCATTTGTAGTTCCATCTATGTATGAATACTATACAACACAGAAGATGTTAACTGAGAAGTTTAAGATTTACAATGATCTTTCTTCCAATGCTGATATTTCTAAAAGCTATATTATGAAGAACGTTCTTAAATGGAGTGAAGCTGATATCGATCAGAATTATGCTGACCTCGAGAAAGAAAAGATTCGTGAGAAAACAATGGAACTGAAAATAAATTCTATCAGTAAAGTAGTTAAAGAGTATGATAAAGCTAGATCACCTTCTGATGAAGAATCTGATGAAGAAGGATCAGAGAATACTAACTCAGATAACTTTGAATTTGATGATTCGTTTGATGATGATCCTAGTGAGTTCGATGATAATGATTTCGATGATCTTGATGATAACTCTGGCGCTGATACTGCAGATACAGGTGATCTTGATACTGCAGGTGACATAGATGATATAGAATTTGACATACCTGATAGTACACCAGACGAATTATGATAAATATAAATATAATCAAACAAACCAGGAATTAAATTTCTATGAAATTAATTTGTGAATACAAAGTTAATTCAGATGATATTACAGTCATAGAAGAGCAACAGAATGCCTCTTCTGAAAAGGTCCTCAAAATAAGAGGACCCTACGTAGTAACTGAAGAAGAGAACGAGAATGGCAGAGTATATGACAGACAAGATATGGTCTCTGCTATCAACGAATATACTGAACAATTTATCAATACATCCAGATCAGTTGGAGAACTTGAACACCCTGACAGTATTGAAATTTCTTATGACCGTGCATGTCACCTGATTACTAGCCTTAAGCAAGAAGATAACATTTGGATTGGCGAAAGTAAAGTATTAGTTGGAACACCATGTGGAGACATTCTTAAAGGTCTCTTGATGAACGGTGTTAATGTTGGTATCTCTACACGTGGAGTAGGTGATTTGGATAATGCTGGTAACGTAACAAACTTCAAGTTTATTACTGCTGACATTGTTTCTAATCCTTCTGCAGGTAATCATGGTGCTTGGTGCCAAGGAATATTTGAATCAAAGAACTTTATGTTAGACTCTCATGGATCTATTATCGAATCTGTTTATAACAAATTGGAATCAGATTTAGCTACATTGCCTAAAAATAGTGCTGCTAAGAACGCTCATATAGCAGATTCATTGGCAACATTCATTCGAAGCCTAAAGTAAGATAAATAAATAAAATAAATATTAAAAGGTACTAACTAAATGACGCCAGAGCATAAATCTAATATTCAAATGTTCATTAAAGAATGTGCGAATAAGAACACACCTCGTGCTAAAGAGCTTTTAGATGTTATACTCGAGTCTAAGGTTAAAGACCGAGTAGATAAAACTATCAAATTGAATCCTTCGGAGAAACATTAATGAACATTAAACAACAATTGATTGCGTTACTAGAAAGCATTGACAAAGATGCCTCTATTTTCTCACTCGATAAACGTGAAGAGATTGGCACATTGTTTGAATCTACTTTCAACGAAAAAGTTGAAGCTGCTGTTGCAGAAGTAGATGAACAAAACACTAAAGAACTTAGTGACCTAATCGAATTATTTAAAACAAAAGAAACTGAGGCATTAGCTGCTCAAGATTCTGACTATGCAGATAAAACTGAAGAACTACTTGATCTTCAAGATGCTGACTATGCAGACAAAGCAGAAGAGCTCTTAGACCTACAAGATGCAGACTACGCTGATAAAACTGAAGAACTTCTTACTCTTCAAGACGCGGACTATGCTACAAAAACTGAAGAAATTATATCTATCGTCAAAGGTTTAAAACCTGAAGAAGCAGATGTATCTGAATTGGAAGCTACCATCGAAGCATTAGAAGCTAAAGTTACTGAACTTGAAACTCCTGCTGAAGAAGATGAAGATGAAGAAGAAGATGAAGAAACTCCTGACGTTGAAGAAGATGAAGAAGATGAAGAAGTTGTAGAAGAATCAAAAGAATCAAAAGAATCAAAAATCATGTCTGAAGAAGATATGGAAGATTTAGTTGAATCAATTGATGAACAATTAGAAAACTTCCTTGATACAGAGCAAGGTGGCGTTTTAGTTCAACAAGAAAAGTATGACAAAGCAATGAAAGCCATTGATACTATCAAGGATATGCTAGTTCTTACTGATGAAGATACTGAAGAAGCAATCAACGCAAAAGAAGAAGAGTTACAAGAAGCTCTTAAAGAAAATACTCGCCTAAAGACTGACAAGGAATCTATGATTTCTGAATCAGTAAATAAACGCAAACTGTTTGAAGCTAAAAAACTACTTGAAAGTAAAGTAAAAGGTTACGATCGTACTAAACAATTGTATTTGAAACAAATGTTCAAAGGTCGCCAATCAGCATACATTACCGAAAAAATGGATGAAGTAGCAGAAGCTTATGATAAAGAACTTCACGAATCTCGCTATACAGCGAAATTAGCCAAAAGAGAAGAAACACCTCTATATGTAGATACTGTTTTATCTGAAAGTACTCTATCCGATGAAAATGAAACTGTTGATGGACCTGATATGAGTCAATATATCAATGCTGTTTCTGCAATGGACCAATATATTTAAACAATAGTTCAAGCAGAGATAAATAAGTAAAATTAAACATTTACATCAAAGCTTAAACAAACAAACTTAATCTAATTATAAGGAAATAAAATATGCAAACTGCACATTTAACTGAACAATACCAAGGTGATGTTCTTAAGAAATGGGCTCCCGTTATTAACGGCGGAGCCTCAAAAATCAAAGACCGTAGAACATTGCTTAACACTGCGCTCGTAATGGAATCAACTGAAGCAGCTTCTGCTTCACAAACGCGCCAACAGCGTCTTAACGAAGCATGGACAACTGGTTCTATGTCAGCTGGACCTGGTGCAGTATCTGGTTCTACTCCAATTGGTGGTGGTGCTCTTGGTGCTACTGACGATCTCGGTATCGGTGACTCACGTATCCCTTCTGTAATCGTTCCAATGCTCCGCAGAGTTTTCCCAGCGCTTATCGCTCACGAAACTATGTCAGTACAACCTATGGCAACGTCTATTAGTCGTGCATACGCTCTCCGTCTCCTTTATGGTGACAATGCTGGTGGAGTAACTGCACCTGGTACTGGTATCGAAGCTGGTTACAATACTCTTGTTCCTGGTCACTCTGGTAATGCCGGTGCAGAAGATCGTTCTGGTAATTACAACATTGAAGACCTCGATGCTGATGGTGATAAAATCTCTGGTATTGATACTACTGGTGATGGTGCTGAAGATCTTTTAACAACTGATGAAGTTGCATTCGGTCGTCCTTTGGATGCTACTGCTGCTGCCGGTCTTAACGATCAGACTTTCCTCTCTTCTTATCAAGGTACTAATGACTTCACTGGTCAAGGTGCTGCTCTCGGTGCTTCAGAGTACTGGACAGTTGGTACTGATATGCCAATGCTTGCAATGAAAATTGTTAGTGGTGTAGTTGAAGCTAAGACACGTAAACTTGCTGCTACTTGGTCTAACGAAGTTGCTGAAGACATGCTCAACATGCAAGGTATTGATATTAACGCTGAAATGGTTAATGGCCTTTCAAATCAAGTTGGTCAAGACATTGACAGACAGTGTCTCACTGAAATGAACTCTGCTGCAATTGCTGGTAAACTCGGTCGTACTAAGTCAGTATGGAATGCTGCTCTTTCAGACGGACGTAACCAGAACGAACGTATCGGAACTCTCTTTACACAAGTTCTTCTCGCTGCTCGTAAGATTGCAATTAACACACGAGTTGGTGCTGGTAACTTCGCTATCGCTGATAACACAGTAACATCATTGCTTGAAAGAGTTGGTGAGTTTGGACTTGATGGTTCTGCTGCTGGTATCGATGGTAAAGCTGGTATCTCACGTGCAGGAACACTCCGTCAAGGTAAGATTAAACTCTTTACTGATACATTCGGTGGTGATTTCATTAACGGCCGTGGATATGTTATGCTCGGTTATAAAGGTACTGATAAGTATGATTCAGGTATTGCTTACTGTCCATACGTACCGATTGAACTTACTTCAATCGCTGCTGCTCATGATGACTTCAATCCAAGAGTTGGTGTCCGTACACGTTACGGAATGCTTGACTCATTACAAGGTGCTTCGAATTACTATCATTACGTAATGGTTGAAGGTCTTAACGATTCTACAGCTGGTGATGACGGAAGAACATTCTTGTTCTAGGATTTTAATTAATCTTTAGAATTTAGAATTCTGATTGGGATCCGATTAATTAATCGGATCCCTTTTTTTATGTTTAAAGCTTATAGTTGTTTCTTACTAGAAAAACAACTAAACAGAAGTTTAACATGAGCGAAGAAAAAAAGTCTGAAAAGAAAGCAGACGATACTATATTTTATACAACATATCTAACAGCAGATCAGACAGCTAAAGATAATAAAGAAACCTCTGATAATAAATTCCTTCCTAATGGAGAGCTTAGACAGAGACGCAAAAGAACATCAAAGAATTCTAGAATTTACGTTGATCCGCATGAGCTAATGGATGAACTACTTGAATTTAAACGTACAGACATTATATCTGAAAACCTTGGTAGCATGTTTATCAAGATGGCTATTAGATTCACTTCATCATCTAAGTTTAATGGTTACTCATGGCGAGATGAATTCATTTCTTGTGCACTTATAAGAATTGTGAAGTACATTGATAAATTTGATCCTGAAAGAGAAAATTGTAATCCGTTTGCATACATATCTAAGATCATTGAGCACGAAGTAATTAAAATTATCAATAAAGAAAAGAAAATAATTGATACAAACAATAGATTGCGCACAGCTGTATGGACAGAAATTGAAACAGAAAATGGTTTAGAACATGTAGATCTAAATGAAGAAGGATAAATTGTTGTTTTATAAATCTTAACTTTAAACTTTATTGGAATCTTACATGACAGAATATAACCCAACTATATATGAAGTAGACGCAGAGAGATTTATTTCATTTAGTGATTTTCATTGGGGTAAGAATAAAGATGCAGAAGTGAAACTTAAACATAATGATAGTTACATTGACTGGTTAATCGGTGAATGTAACTCTCAATCAATTGATACCTTAGTATTTCTAGGTGATTGGTTTGAGTCTCGCAATAATGTATCTGTCAAAACTTACAACCATTCATACAAAGCTCTCAAAAGAATATCAGCAGCAGGTATAAAGATATACATGTTCGTAGGTAATCATGATGCCTATTTCAAAAATACTATTGAAGTGAATTCACTTTCCCCATTGAATCACATACCTGGCGTCCATATTATTGATCGCTATAGCATATTAAAATTTACTAATGGAAGCTCTATTGGACTTTTCCCATGGGAAGAATTTAACGAAGAACACTTGGATCAATATAAGAAAGAATCTTTTGGCTGTATTATGGGTCATTTTGAATTTGTAGGAGCATCATTCTCTAACTTTACTGGTCACGTTTGTAAGTCAGGTCAAAAATCAGGAGATCTTATTGAAGCTTCTCCGCTAGTATTCTCTGGTCACTTCCATATCAGAAAAGAATATGTATACAAAAATGGTAAAATTGTATGTATCGGATGTCCACTAGAATTAGATTGGGGAGACTATCAAGATGTTAAAGGATACTACATTGTTAACTCAGCCGATATGTCATATGAATTCTATGAAAACACTCACTCACCAAAGCATTTAAAACTATATTGGAGCAGAATAAAAAGGAAAGTTGAAGAGAATATCAAAAACATCGAAGGTAATTACATTAAGTTAGTAGTTGATGAAGAATATGATTTCAACCAGATCAGCAATCTAATCCAGAAAATTAATGCAAAGAACCCTCTTAGACCATGTCAGCCTAACTTCATTGTTAATACCGATGTGCATCTTATTACCAACAGCGACTTTGATAAATCAGGTCTACTCAATGTTAATAGCAAATTTGATTATATTCAACAGTATATAAATTCTTTAGAAGAAGCTCAGTTTGATACAAATAAAGTAGAAAAAGATGTTTTATTGGATAAACTAAAGTATGTATATACTTACACTATAGAAAAGCTAAAACATGACCAAGAATTAAAAGAGGATTCTGAATGAAATGTGAAAATCATATCCAATTCAACTGGATAAGCATAAGTAATTTTATGTCAATTAAGGACGAGGTAGAATTTAGCTTCTCTGACTTTTATGGATTGAACTTTATTGTAGGTAACAATAGAGATATTGAAAATTCAAAGAATGGATGTGGCAAATCAACTATATTTTGTGCTGCTACATTATTCGGACTTTACGGTAAAACTCCAGTAAATGTAAAGAAAGGATTCCTAGTTAATAGGAGTGCTGGTAAAGCTGCAGTAATTAAAATAGAGTTGGAACGAGGAGCAGATACTTATACAATTGAATCAGGCCTCCATCCAACTTATGTACATATTACAAAAAATAATAACGAGGATGTTACTAAACATTCAATAGGTGAAACACGTAAGTTCATCGAAGAAGAAATTATTGGCGCTTCATTTGATATGTTTAAACACTCAGTGGTACTCTCAGTATCATCACAAAAGTCAATATTCGAATTATCAATGGGACAGAAACGAGAGTTTATTGAAGATATCTTTGATCTGAACTTCTTAGGTGGAATGTTCCATAAGAATAGATATGATTTAAACTTACTCAAGAAATCAATAAGCCATCTTAAAATTGAATTTGATACTATTAGCGATAGCATGAAATCATTTGATACTAAGCATAAATCTTTCCATGATGATAAGACAGAAGAACTTAATAAAATAGGTAAAACTGTTAATGCCATTAAAGAAAGAATTACTACTTACAACGATATCATTCAAGGTATCAATCATGAGAAATTATCCAATGCAGTAAACGATATCAACAAGAAAACTCCTGAACTGGAAATTAAAGTTGATAACATTGAATCTGATAAGAGAAAGCTTGTTAATGAAAACAAATTACATGTTAAAGATATCAAGCATTTAAACGTGTTGTTTAAGAAGTATAAAGGAATACTTGAAAAAGTAGGGGATTGCTGCAAACATATAGTAGATAAAGAATTTGATATAAGTGCAAATGCTCACGATATACAAGAGTTAAAAACTGTTATTGACGGTAATTCAGAATTGATATTAGAATATGACACAAATTTGACTAAGCTTAACACCGCAATTGAAAAACTTACTAATGCTCAGGCTAGCTTCGAGAAGAAATTAAATTCGTATGAAACTGCCAGGACTCAAGTAGAATATAATGAAGAAAAACTAGCATCAATTCAAAATGATTATGAAAATCTTGAAGCTAAAGAATCCCCGTTTAAAGAATTACTTAATGAGTCCACTGCTAAGACAAATGACATTGAAACTCAAATAGGTAGCTTAGCAAAAGAAGCTGCTTATTCTAAATACATTGATTACATTCTTAGTCCTGCTGGTATTAAATCATGGATCATTTCTAAAATGATTGACAATATGAATTCAATTGTTTCAAGTTATCTCAATGAACTTGGCGCAGATTATTCAGTATTATTTAATTCCAACCTTGAATCTACATTCCTTACAACATCAGGTGAATGTGATTACAATAACTTTTCATCAGGTGAAAAGATGAGAATTAATCTAGCAATGACATTCGCTATACGAGATATTCTCCACTCTCAAGGAATATTATCTACTTCAATTATAGTTTGTGATGAAATGATTGATGCTAGCTTAGACGATGTTGCAATAGAAAATGTAATGAAAATACTAAAAAGAATCTCTGTTACTCAATCAGTGTTTCTTATATCACATAAAGAAGTTATCGAATCTTCTGAAACTATCGATAACGTAATTGAAATTGTAAAAGAAAATGGCCAAACTTTCATTAACGAAAGCTCAATGCCAAACGGATCATAGGAACTAAACATGTCAGAACAAATGTCAAAGGAAGATTTTAACAAAGCATACGAGGCTCAAGAAAAAGCATTAGAAGCTCAGTACAAAACATATGTTATTAAATATTGTCGCAAAGATCAAGACCATAAGGAAGATCCCGGATGTATAATAACTGTAAAAGAGGAAGGTTTAAACGCAAGAGAAGTTACAGAATTTTATGCTTCTCTGTATACTATTATTAGTGTTAACGTAGATAAACCTGCGCAAGCAGAACCACAACAACGAAGAGTTCAACCTGGTCAAAGTCAAACTAATCCATTGGGAATTCATCCTCAAGTTCCTTTAATTGCTAGTGCACCTAAATATGAGTACATGGAAACACCAGATGGGTCTAAATTTAGAATAGATTCTGTAACCAAAAACGTAGAATTTGAAGTTATAGAAGTTATTGATTTTGATACGCGTTCTTCTGCTACAATTTCAAAAGCTATATCTAAGGCAATAGAGAGTGCAAATTCTCTAAGTGATATTAAGATTAAATATCGTGATACACCTACAACTTCTAAGAATGTTAAGCTATCATCTTTCTTAGTATTATTTAATCATAATATCGAGTTTTCTGAGAAATTCAATATCGAGATAGTATCGATATCAATTGGCGGTGTCTGGAAATCAGCCAAGCCGGCATAAATTCAATCTAGCGCTCTTATAAGTATTTTACAATATAACAAATGTCAAAAAAACTAAAGAGCGCTAGAATGCACTTGGACCTAAGTCCAACTAAAACAAAATCCGTAAATGGAGAACTATTAAAATGGATGTAACTTATTGGGATAAGCAATATTCACAAAAAGGACGAATATATAGAGATGAATTTCCTACTAACTTTGCTCAGTACTGTCTGACAAATTGGGTAAATTATTTTATCTCTGATAGAGAAAACGAAAATTCTAATGTAATCCTGTTAGATATTGGTGCTGGTAATGGAAGAGACAGTAAACTGTTTTATGATTCCGGTGTAAAAGTATTAGCAATTGATCAATCAGGTAATGCTGTAAATTGTATTAGGGATATTAAAGGTATTGAATCTGTATGTGCAGATATTACTGAATATGTTCCAACTAAAAGATATGACATAATTTATAGTCGCCAATCGTTAGATTACATTACAGATAATCAAGTATATGATATGCTATCTAAATTTAGTAATAACTTTCTTAGTGATGATGGTATAGTTTGTTTAGAATTAAAGAGTGATAAAGACATGAATAACTTAGGTAGAAATGTATCTAAGATATCTGATCATGAATTTATTAAATCAAAACATTACATACGATTCAGTAATTATGAAAAGATAGTTAAAGACGTTAGAGATCTTGGCTTTGAAATTCTACATAAACATGAATCAGCTGTTGGTGAGTTCTATGAGAACCAAGCAGTTATCAGATTAATAATTGGACGATAATTTATGAACAGCGCCACAGCAAGTCATTATTATAAAAGATATCCGCTAAAAAGTGAAAAACTTCTAGATCTTCATGGATCTTATGTAATGATTAAGATACTGGAACAAACTCAAGAAATTGAAAGAAAGAAGAAAAATATAATTTTAAATCTTGACTCTAGATTTATTAATCAAGGATTAGTACGAGGAGAGATTATTAAGCTAGGAAATTTAGTAGTAAATGATCTAAGTATAGGAGATGTTGTTTTCTATGATAGATATGCGGCATACGGTATGCCACCAACAGAAGAACATTTGAATGTGATTCTCGCGGAAGAAAATATTATTTTTAAAGAATAAAAGGTAGATATAAATATGAATGATACTGAAAAAGTAATCGAATATAGAAACAATGCTAGAGAAAAAATCCTAGCAGGAGTAACTAAGCTAGCTGATACTGTGGGTATTACTCTTGGTCCTAAGGGTAGAAACGTTGCATTTGAAAATAGCCGCGGAGCTGTTGTAGTTACTAAAGATGGTGTATCCGTAGCAAATCAAGTTTTCCTTGATGATGAACATGAAAACATGGGATGTCAAATGGTTAAGAACGCTTCTAATAAAACCGCTGACGTAGCTGGTGATGGTACAACTACTGCTACAGTTCTTACTGCTAGTATTTTTACTGCTGGTCAAAAATTAGTACAAGCTGGTGCCAATCCCATTGAAGTTAAACGTGGAATAGATAAATCGACTGATCTATTACTCAAGAACTTAGATCACATTGCAACTAAAGTCACTGATGATCGTATCAAACAAGTAGCTACTATTTCAGCAAACGGTGATGATTCTCTTGGTGGAATTATTTCAGATGCTATTATTAAGACAGGCGAGCATGGAACAGTCGCTGTTTTAGCTTCTAAATCAAATGAAACTACATTGACGTATAGTGAAGGTTTCCAGATTCATGCTGGTGTTCTTTCTCCTGCATTCTGTACAAACGAAGATCGTCAAGCTATATTAATTAATCCTTATATACTATGCTATGATGATGATATTACTGATCCACGTCAGCTTATTACATTACTCACTATGGTTTCTAAAGCTCAACGTCAATCTAACAGAACATTGTTAATTTTTGCTCACTCTCTCGAAGGTGATGCTCTTAATACTATGTTAATGAATCACATCGATGGTAACATAAAAGTGTGTGTAGTTAAAGTTCCAGGTTACGGTGAACAGCAATCAGCAGTAATTGAAGATATTGCAATTTCATGCGGAGCAAAATTCATCACAGGTTCAACAGGTATTTCCATGGAAAATATTGAAATGGATCATATGGGCGGAGCCTCTCGTATAGAGTGTACTGAAACTGAAACAACATTTCTTAACGGAAATGGTACAGAAGAAGAAGTTAAAGAACGAGTAAAGTTTATTAAAGAATCAGTGGCTAAATCTGCAACAGAAGAACAATTTAATTCTTATCGAGTTGCTAAACTTGCTGGATCAGTAGCAGTTATTAATGTTGGTGCTAGCACTGATGTTGAAGTTAAAGAAAAGAAAGATCGAGTTGATGATGCTCTTTGTGCTACTCGTGCCGCAATCGAAGAAGGTATCGTTGCTGGTGGCGGAACAGCTATGATTCATGCCAGAAAGATGATTGATATCGATACTTTTATTGCATCAGATGAATTCAAAACAGATGATGAAAGAATTGGTGGAAAGTTGTTATTGGATGAAATCACCGGTCCTATCAAACGTATCATTGATAACGCTGGCGATAGTGCAGACTATATTATTCAGAAGATCATTGAAGATTCTGTTGAAGGTGAATTCAACTACGGATATGATGCTTATGTTGGTGAGTATAAAGATTTAATATTAGCTGGTATTATTGATCCGGTTAAAGTTACTAAAACTGCTTTATCAAATGCAGCTTCAATTGCTGGATTACTTCTCACTACTGATTGCTTAATTGCAAATAAAGTTGATAACTCTAACGTAATTAAAATGGAAGTTCCTCCACAATAATTACTAATTAGTTAATAAAGGGAGAGTACTTTAAGTACTCTCCTTTTTTCGCAGGCAAAATGATAAATAGATTATAAAATAATATTACTTTGGAACTTTGTGCATGAGCATTCTAGCATTGGATGATTCACTAGAATCATTAACAAACTTATACACTACACTCGATTACATGTCAGAAGGCAATCCTATTTCGGATACTGCTAGAAGACTAATAGGTGAAGTTGAACCTATCATCATTGCTTATGATGATGACTTTAAATCTTGGAAATCTTATACAGGAACTGAATTTAAAACTTTAGATAACGTAAAAGATAAAGACGTACTTGCAATAGACATCATGTATGTTGAAATGGTGGATGACAAAGCAGCTCTCGTACATCACAATAAAGCTAACAGTAGTACATCACTTAGTGTAATGGCACCTGTACTTCGATATAGTTCTAAAGATAATACAATTACTAACTTAATTAATGGATCAAGTGTCCCATCTAGTAATCCTCATGATATGTTATCAGGTTTCGATATCTCTCTCAACAACTCAAAGTTTATTGTCATGGATCCTGTATCACTTGAAGATGATGAAGATATTGACGTAGAAGATCTTGAAGATCCTGAAAATACTGATATACCTGAAATGGAAGAAATCACAGAGTCAGTGACGCATGACAATTACGTTAACATTATAACTATACCTCTCACTAAAGCTATCGATCATATCCGTCACTTCTATGCATTGTATGGCACTAATGGAACCACAGCTAAAAGGGCAATCGAATCTTCTGAATATATGCTTGATAGATTCGATAAGATTTATAACATTCGTGCTTTAGATTCTGAAGTAACTGATAATCCAATTAGCTCAGATACTTTGTATAGTAAGTATGATCACATTATCGTAACTAGCAGATGGAAGTTCAACCCTGAAATAGGATACTCGATGTCTGCTGATTCATCTTCACTTGGAGAAGATGATGTTATATTCGATGTGCCGATGGTTATTCTATCATATTCAGATGACATCAATGGTCAAGTTGGAGTTATTGCTACTGACTTATATGATCATACATTTGATGCAGAAGAGACTGATGATTACTTGGACACTACAGATATAAAACTTCTCCTATTAAAATAAATGGCCGACAAAATTCCGGTACTGTTCGTAGGAAAGACAGTAACTGACGAAATGTTTGCTATAATATCTAGCGATCTTGCACCAGAATGCGAGGTTCATTACACATATCCAGATGAATATAATTATATGATGCTTGTTAAAAGCTTCGATAATATCATAACATGGGGATGTGGTAGTAGATTACAGAATACCGGAAAGAATATCCTGTACTTAGAAAATGGATCACCTTCACAAGTATATAGTATGTATATTGATAGTAAAGGGTGGGGCAACCATAGTAGCATATATAAAGAGAATACCGACAACGCTTATGATAAATCTCCTAGCAAATTCAAGTATCTTAGAAAAGTTATCGGGTATGTATGCAGAAACTACTTAGGTATTAACGATTTAAATTTCCAGAAATATGATAAAAATGGTCCTATACTATTCGCATTCCAGAATACAGATGACTTTCCTTTTATAGATGCATTTGACATTAAACTTACAGACAGCAATGACAAAATGGTTCAACTTTTAATTAACTTAACTAGATCTATTCCTTCTGATCAAGAATTAATATTAAGACCTCATCCAATGTACAAAGATAACTTTTATGAGAAGCTTAAGAAGTTTCTAAAAATTATGGACTTTCCAGATAACTGGACTTTGGATGATTGCAATTCTAAACTTAATGTTAGGCTATCAAAATGTTCCAAACTTATAAGTGTAAACTCAACTTCAATACTGGAAGCAATGACTACTGGAATTCCTATCATTACTTTAGGAAAAGGATTGTATTCAGGTAAGAATTTAACTCATGAACAGAAGCCAGATAACATAAAAGTTAGGCGTATAGGCATGAAAGACAATACAAAACGATTGAATTTTTTATGTAAGTTGTTAGAACATAACAACATAGCTTATATTTCTCAGAAATCAGTACTAACTAACATACATTATTTAAATTTTAAGTCTTTATTGTTTACTAGCAAGTAACAAGCAAAGGACATAAATATATGTACAGAAATATTACGTATTCGTTAGACAAATTCAGAGAAGGTAAAATTAGACTCGATACATGGGATGAAGAAGGAAATCCTATTACTGAAATCCATGACCATGATTCAGAACTATATTACGAATCTAACACAGGTGAACATACGAGCATGTATGGCACTAAACTTAGACAACTTACATTCAATTCAATAATAGAGAAATCTGTTTGGCGTAAATCCAACAGAGAAAGTAAACGAATCTTTAATGATCTTACACCTGTACGAGAATTCTTAGTAAATAAATATGAAGGTCAGCAAGAGACAACTGATTTTACTAAGTTCCAATTCCGCAAATGGTTTCTGGATATTGAGATTGCTACAACCGGTGAAGGCTTTCCAGAATCTGATGTAGCAGAACAACCGGTTAATATCATATCGATATTTGATACATACCTTCAAGAGTATCATGTCTTCTATACTTTAGATCCTAAGCATCATAAAGATCAAGTAGATTTAGTACCAAAAGGTGAGAAATATCATGAAACATTTACTAAATTTAAAGAGAATAGAAAAACTGGTGAATGGGAAATTTCAGGTGGTGTAAAGTATAAGACAGTATATCATGACTGTAGAGATGAAAAGACTCTCTTTAAGGAGTATATACAGTTTACTGAAAACAATTACCCTGACATTATATCTGGATGGAATGTAGATGGCTTCGATGTACCATACATTTGCAACAGAGTCATTAATCTCTTTGATCAAAGAACTTTAGAAAGATTATCTCCAATTGGCAAGATAAATGGCCGTGAAGTATTTGATATTATTAATCAAAAGACAGTTACTGAATTTACATTTGAAGGTATCACTGTGATGGATTATTGCTTCCTCTACAAGAAGAAGTTTAATATCATGGAAAAACGTACCAACTATAAGCTTGACACAATTGCATTCACTCACTTAGGTGCTGGTAAATTAGAATATGATTGTACTATTCATGAATTCTGGCGTAGAGACATGGCAAACTATATCGAATACAATAGAATCGATGTGGAGAGAGTATATCAATTAGACTTAGTTCTGAACTATATCAACCTTGCTCGAACTCTTTGTAATATTGGTTTAGTAGAATACTCATGTATTTATAAATCAGCTCCATATATTTACGGTGCTCTTACTGTTCAAGCTCGATCTGAAGGACGATTACTCTTATCATCTACACCAGAATCTCTTAATAGTAATGCAGATGATTATGCTGGTGGCTATGTTAAAAATGCTCAGGCTGGATTGTATCTAGATGGCATTGCTTCGTACGACTTGAACTCACTATACCCATCCATTATTCGAACTCTTAACATATCACCTGAAACTAAGGTTGGTAGAGTTATTGATGACGATGATCCTAATGAAATAGTATTCAGATACGAAACTGGTAACATGGAATACTTTACTGCTAAAGAATTTGAAGCATTTGAACGTAGATATATTAAAGCTGCTAACGGAGTTTATTATGTCCAACATGAAGAGCTTCATGGAATTCTTCCTAAATGGTGTGCAAGATTATATGCTTTGCGTACATCTACACGTGCCACACAGAAAGAACATAAAGATTCTGTGATGAGATTACAGAATGAACTTGATGAAGATGGTACTACTAATCAACGTAAGAAAGAGATTAAATCTGAAATGACTACTCTATCAGCATTGATTGATATCCTAGAATCTACTCAGCATGCAATTAAGATTGTTATTAATACTGCATACGGTGTTATTGGTAGTGCATTCTTCCAGTTATACGATATTGAAAATGCAGAAGCTATTACAACATCAGGTCAATACATTATTCAGTGCGCGGATGGATTCATTAATAAGTATATCAGACATAAGTATAAAAATGCTCCGAGTGTAGTAGCAGATCCGTTAGAACAGACGGATCGAATAGTGTACGGAGATACGGATTCCGTGTCACAAGATACTCGTATCCAAACACTTAGACATACGATCGATTCTAGTAGTGCAGTAAAGGAAACTATGCGTATCGATGATCTATTCGAAGCATATCTAATAGACTGAATATAGCGATACTACCTCTGTATATGGATAAATACTAATACTAAATAACAGAGGTAGTATCCATAAATGAATAATTTATTTAACAGCTTTATCCCGAACGAAGAATTTCAGATATATATTAATGCATGCAATATTAATATATCCAGATATAAATGTAGATCATGTGAAAATAGTATATTAGACTTAGATTCCACACATAAAATTAGATGTAATCGAAGTAAGATAGTTCCTGGTGGTACGAGGAAAAATCCCAAACGGGACATTATACCTAATGAAATTGTATTTAACGGCTGGACCCACTGGGAAAAGAAATGGAACAACGGAGTCTTAGAACCAAAGAAATTCACGGAAGGATTAGAACTATATAGGCATACTTGTTGGAATTGTTTCTTTAAAAAATCTAAATGTAAATACGCCAAGAAGAAGCAAGTACCTCCACCTAATATACTAGTAGACAATCTACATTTGGTTTATGATATATCCGAGTCAGATTATAATGACATTCGGAATGCTAAATTTGACACAGCGTCTTTATCATCATTCATAAAACGCCATGGCAAAACTAAAGGAACACGGAAGTACAAAGAATACCAGAAACTCCAAGCATACGCTGGTAATTCACTCGAGTATTTCCAAGCAAAGTACGGTGATACAAAGGGCATTGAAAAATATTCAGAACTAAATGAAAACAAAACAAAAAACTGGATTGAATCTACTAGTAAGCATAGTAAATATGGTAGTAGCTATAGTAAAGTATCGATGGGTTTATTTGAAAAAATTAAATCAGATGAATCTATGTATAAAGATAACGAATTCAAAATAGTTAATTCAACTACTGGTAGAAACTATTTTGTTGATTTTTACAACCCATCTACAAAGAAAGTAATCGAATTCAACGGAGACTTTTGGCATGCAAACCCTTCCGTTGCTAGATATACACCAGATTCTATAGGTGCTCATGGTATGACGTCATCTGAAATTTGGGTTAAGGATAAAATAAGATTAGATGAAATTAAATCGCAAGGATATGAAGTTTTAGTAGTATGGGAAAACGAGTATGCAAATGATCCTGTTGGAATTATTAATAAATGTATTAAATATTTAGAAGAATAGGTGTACAAAAATTGAATATGGATTAGAATCTACTAATCTATATTTTAATATTTTAACTTAGGAGTATTTAATGTCTACATCATCAGGTCAAATGACAGACCCTCAGTTCGGTCTATTTTTGTTTGAACGTTATATTGCTCGAATGAAAATGAAATATTGGAATAGTAGCAGTTGCAGTTCTCTTATACCCAGTACCTCGCCTCCTAGTATGAAAGAACTCGATAGTCTATATGAAGCAGCTGGCATTACTTTAAAAGATTGGTTCGTATCATCAGATGATACTACTACTAAGTATTTTGAATTATTAAACAAGCATTATAACAGTTGCATTGATACGTGGTATGAATCATATGAAATTCATCAACGTAATGTAAATGAATATGTTAAATCTAAATATGAATTTGGAGTAGAAGCTATGTACGGAGATCTTTAATGAGTGTAGAATGGTCATATACATATAACAAAAACTCTGCTAAAGCTTATGCATGTGATTTGATAATGTCTACACCAGGTCAGACTATTATTAACAATCATCAAGACGTACAAAAATATAAAGATTCTATGACATTTGAAGATTGGTGGAATCCTGGTCATTTCGAGTGGAGTCACCTATGGGAGTTAAACAAACAAGAAGCAGCTCATATAGATATTTGGTATCCTGACTATCTAATTCATTGCAGAGAAGATTCAATAACTCCACTTAATAAAATGGTATTTGAAGTTCATTCTCTTTATGGAGATTCATCTAGGGATGAGTTAAACTTAACGTATTACGCAGGTAAGACTCCTTATGACAAATCGATAGTTTACTGTCCATACATTCCAATAACATTATCAGATAAAAAATAATTCCATTTAGAGGTGTACGATTGTTTTTAGTGTAGTATCTTATACTATCAATTAAAAAAAGGACTGTATCATGGAAGACTATATCAAACAAATAATATTGAAATATACTGATCGTTACAAAGCATCGAATGGTAAGATTGATAATGCGTTTGCTAACGGTAAAAGAGTTGCTTGGTCACAAGCTATTAACATTCTTATTAACACTGCACCTGATAATCTCAGAGAATCTCTTAATAAATTTGCAGATGAACATTTCGACAAAGAAGACAATGTCTAAGTTATTAATTGGACAAATCAGAGAAACTCCTGAAACTTCAGATCCACCTCCGTTAAATAAAGGGTTTACTTACAAAATAACTAAGCTCTTACCTAAGTCAGCAGCTGGACATAAAATAAGAGTAGAAATTCTCATAGGCAATCATAACTGGCCCACTGGAAAAACATGGGACTTTGAAAGAATAATTATGTACGAAGACAAAGTCATCTCAGAAACTGAATACTTAACCAAAGCTTTATATAAATAAAGGGAATATCATGGACACATACGTAACATTTGGATTTGATCATAAACATGAAGTTAACGGAGTCGAGCTGGATAATGACACAGTAGCAGTAATTACGTCCAACTCAGCTCAAGAAGGTAGATCCATTGCTTTCAAACTCTTCGGTACTAAGTTTTGCATGGAATATCCTGAACAACATTGGGATGAATCTAAGATGCACTTCTTTCCTAAAGGTAAAGTGAGGGTCAACTAATGGATACATACTCATATAAAGGATTTTCTTTTCATAAGATTGATATTCCTGAAGATTTCAAAGTTACTGAGAATTGGGTGTTAGATCATTTCGATATAGAATACAATCGTACTGTTAGATCCGGTGAATCTAATACTATATGCGCTGATATCAAACATACTATTTGCAATAATATGACATCTACTTTGAATGTTGAAGAGCGTAGAGTAACACGGAAATATGTCGACGAAGAACTAGGTGACCGTGAACTTCCATTTGATGTATTTAAAGAAAGACTAATAGCTGCAGCTGACGATATCAAAAGTCAATGCGAAACACTAGTAAAATCTGATATGGAAACTAGATATCCAGAGTCTTATGGAAGTAAGTTAGTAGTTACATGTAGCGAGTATAATAATGGCGAATACGAACCTGAAATAGAGTTCACTGCTTACTATAGATTTAAAACCAAAGATAGTAGAGAAAAAACTATTAAGAGAATGGTAAGTTCTTTGAGTAATAAATACGATAAGTTTGTTTTATCTAAAGATAAGAAAGCTAACGCTGATAAAGAAGAAATGGAACTCTACTTAAAACTACATAAGAAACATGGACCTAAATGAAATCAATAGAAGACCTGTCACTTTTTATAGATGATCTGATACGTGACTCAATTTACATGGATGTACCTGGACGTAAGAAAAACGTGGGTACTAGAATCAATTGTAAATGTTTCATCTGTGGCGATTCTGCTAAAGATCTTAATAAAACTCGAGGCTGGTTTTATCTAAACAATAATCCCATTAGCTATAGTTGTTTCAACGAAGGTTGCACAGCAAAAGGTATAAGCCTATTAGCTAAAATGAAAAACATCGAAGTAAAAGAAGCTTATAAGCTAGTAATGTTATATGCTAATAGTGATAGCGATGTCAATCATATAGTAGAACGAGAAGAGAAACCAAAGCTCGAAGAAATTAAGATCGATAAAATTGACTTCCCTCCGACTTGGAATGACTACACTAAAAATATTAATGCAGTTAACTGTCTAAGCTCTAGATTTATACTTGATGCGCCCTTCGGTATTGACAACCAAAAGTATTACTACTGCACAAAAGAAAGACGACTCATAATACCTTGGATGTATGCTAGTGAAGTTAAGACTTATCAATCAAGATCTATACTATTAGGAGACAAAGGTCCTAAATACAAATTCAAAAGTAATGCTGAGAAAATTGTATACGGAATAGAAAAGGAATTCGATCCTGATATTCCTTATGTATTTATTCATGAAGGTGTATTTGATTCTATATTTGTTCCTAACTCTATTGCTGTTGGAAGTATCATTCCTAATAATGCTCAATGGGATACTATCAGAAATACTTTCTTTAATTATAAGAGTGTACTATTCTTTGACAATCCTTGGAAAGATGAGGCTTCAACTAAGTTAGTATTTAAACTTTTACGTAAAGATCCTAAGCAACTTATGTTTCTTTGGCCTAAGAAGCTTGAAAATTTTAAGGATGTGAATGAACTAGTAGAGTACACTAAAGATCCAAAAGTAATGACAAAGAAGAAATTTCTAATGTCTAGAGTAGTCACGGTACAGCAAGCAGCACTTGCTTTAAAGTTTAAGCGAGACATCTGAGCATTAGAGATAAATAATATAAATTAAATTATTATCATAATATTCGGAGACTTGAATATGAAACAAACATTGTTAGAAAAATACAACGGTCGTAAAGCTGGAATGAGCTCATTGGACCTCGACGAAGATTTCCAAGCTGTACAAGCAGCATACGCTAAATCACGTGAAACTATTGCAAGCAAATCACTATTGCAAGAAAAATCCAGCATTGCTAATTCTACATTGGCAGAATCTAAATCTTTGACAGATGCTACTGCAGCTCTGTTTGCTCTGTTCGAATCAGTACTACCTAGCTTTAAAGAACAACATGAAAAAGAATGCCTAGCTGAAGCTTTCGAAATTGCAAGTGGTATGATCACTGGTAAATCTACTATGCTAGCTGAATCAATTAATACTGATGAGCATAAACAATTGCTATCTGAATCTGTTCAAGCTGCACTTCCTACTTTCAAAAATATCTTTGCGGAATTTAAAAATTCTGTTGCTGATAGATCAAAAGAAATTGAAGCAGGTCTTGTACTTACTGAGTCTGCATCACTTTCAACTGAAGAAGAAGCAATCTTTATTCTTGATAAGCTCACATTCAATATGACTAATATTGATTCACATACTACTCTCGCTGAGTCTGTAGTTGCTTCAATTCAGAAGTTTGAAGCTGAAGGTAAATCTTTAGTATCATCAGTTCTTAGAGATGCATATGAATCTACTGTAGATGAATCTCAAGTAGAGTTTAACTCACGTCTCTCTTCACACGATTACCTTTTGGTGTAAACAGTGGACAACGCTGAAAGAATTAATGCAAGTTTAAACTCTGATCTTAATGAGTTGATACTTGAATTTAATAAGCGATCATGCTCAAGACGTATTGTTCTTGAGAATGTTGATCACACTTTACTTATTGAATCTTCAAGTAAACCAACCATTTATGATCTTCGTGTTTTATTCACTATCATGGCTTCACAGACGGGCAGTGGACAATTAAGATCTATATGCAATGAGATTGTAAAGACTTTAGCTAAAATGGAAATGTATAAGATTGCAAATCCACGAGTACCTAAACTTCAGAATCCATCTCCGCCCGCATTTGGTTTCTAAATAATAAAATCATTATTTTTAAAGAGTAGAATTAATTTTCTACTCTTTTTTGTTTTATATGTCTAAACTAAAAAGGATATATAATATGAAGATCGCGGCCTTTGATACAGAAACCACCGGACTACACACAACTTGTATGCCATGGCAATTCGCCTGTAAGATAATTGATTTCGAAAATGAGAACATCGATTATAACATTTACTTTGAACCGCCTGCAAGTGACATGAAAGAACTGTCACAATGGGTTAAGGATAATACTGACCTCGTTAAACTAGTTGAATCTGGTACACTTAAAACGTCTGAGGTAGCATTCAATGAGATCATTGATTTCCTTGAAGAACAAACAAATGGCGGCCAAGATAAACTCATTCCAATGGGACAAAACATTCAATTCGATTTAGATGTTCTCGCTAGATTGTTCCATCAGTTTAAACATACTAATCATAAATATCAGAAGATCGCAGTAAAGAAGTATTTTGATTATCATCAAATTGAACTAGGAACTATTTCAAATCTAGCTTATATCAGTGGAGCAATTGATTTTGGTAAGAATCAAAAGCTTGGAACGGTAGCTGAATGTCTAGGTGTAGAAGTAGATGAAGACTCTTTACACGATGCAAGATATGATGTTGAAATGGCTTATGAAGTATTTTTAGCTTATAACAGAATTCTTACCTTCGATATGTCTAAACTGTAGTTACAGTTACTACTGCCATAATAAGATAAATAAAATAAAATATAATATTTTAAACAAGGACTCTTATTATGGCTTATAACTCAGCCTTAAACTCAGGTTTCGCAGATAGAAAGTCGTGGATGGAAGTAGATAATGCTATTATCGCATCTGATATTCTACCAGCAGAAGAGGCAACAAACCTCGATCGCTATAACGTTGATACCGCAGAAGATCGCAGATATGCTCAGTTAGTATATGTAGTTAATCCTGCCGGAACAACTGTAGTAACTATACCTGACACTGTAATGACCGAAGAGAATACGTATTCATCAGTTATCGAAGAAACAACTTCAGGTGATACCTACGTAGCAGAAGCTGCTCCCGGAACCGCAAGAGGTTCAGCTTTATGGAGAGTAAAACAAATCATCACTACTCCAGGTGGATCGTTTAATACAACTACTATTAAGTGGGCTGGTACCGGAGCTTTCGATCAAGTAGCAACTGCTCCTTTAAGTGGCTTAGTTTACTCTTAATATCATGGAAAAACATAAACTTAAAACACATCGTAATATTAAGATAGAAGATCTTGATGGCATGCAAACTGATGTTAAGACTTTACTATCAGCGGAGCTTAAATGCTCCAAAGAAGAGTCTGGATCAATATATCCCAAGGAAATACTAGAAGAACAAAAGTTTATTAAAAAAACTTACCTTCGGACTAGGTTTGTGATACAAAATTTGTTTCTTTTTAATAAATAAACAAACGTAAACTTATAAAGGATTAACCATGGAAAAAAATCAAATTAAACTATCTGTAGCATTAGAAGACTCGAGTATAAATAAATTCATATGCGACAGAGGATTTACATTTACTCGATCCGACAAATATCCAGACACTTTTTACTTCATTACTGAAGATGATACAGAAGACGAAACTACCTCTGAGTATCTTGCTCATTGGGGTATTGAATACGTCTACAAACTAGGTTAATTATAATGGGAAAGAAGTATGGCCCAGAGCCCCAAGTATTTAGCCCGAAGAATGTAGATAAGTATAAGGGAAAAATTCCTATTATATTGAGATCATCTTTGGAACTTAGATTTGCTATACTTCTTGACCGTTTGAAAGCATGTGTCCAATGGGGATCTGAAACAAATGTAGTACCGTATTATGACCCTTCATCTAAAATGAAGAAGCGCAGATATATTGTGGACTTTTACATGGTCATTCAAGACCCTAAGTCAAAGAAGAGAGTTAAATACTACGTAGAGATTAAACCTTACTCTCAATGTCTCCCACCAAAAAATACTAAAAGAAAGAAACCTTCCACTTACATGGCAGAATGCCTCGCTTATGCAACTAACCAAGCTAAGTGGAAAGCTGCAGCTGATTTTGCTCAGCGAAATAAGGGTAAATTTATTGTTGTAACTGAAAAGTCTCTTGCTTCAATTACTGGTAACACTAGATATTAGAGTTCTAACTGAGATTCTAAATCAGATATCTTTGCATTGATAGCATCTACTGCGGTGCTAAGAGAACTTATATCATCTACTATATCATCATCAGATTGAATTGAACTTTCTATATGATCTGATATAGCATTAAGTATTATTCTGAAGGTTTGAATATCTTTATGAATCCTAAAGATTCTATCTCTATTTCTAATACCTTCGACAAATACATTGCATAATGCTACGGTTAATGTGATTAAGCAAACTGATATTACACCAATGCATATAAGTATTTGCTGTGCAGACAAAGTTAATACGGCTAGTAACATTCTATATTCCGTTTATTAATTATTTAATATTTGATATATTTATTCATCTTCCGCTTTAAGTTCTTCTTCCATTTGACTCATTACTGTACGATTCATAAGAGTAAAATCTAGATAAGAACTCTCAGCAAAGTGAGATATATTTTGAATGTTTGCTGATCGAGTTAAGAATATTTCTGAATCAATTATTTCTTTATATTCATTAACAAAGAAATCTAATATAGTTGATTCAATCTCTTCCATAGAAATATTAAATTCAGAACTTCTATTACAGAATATGCATAAAGAAGATTGAATAGAAGGAACATCATTTGCTATAAGCTTGTCTATTATTTCTACTCGCTGTTTAAACGGAATTGATATGTTAGTAAGATCCAAGAATTCGCATAGATCTTCAAGACTCTTTCCAGATATATCAACAGTTTCACCTGCTATCTTAATTTCTGATATGAATCCATGTATAGTTGAATAGTAGTCTACTATTTCATTACCTAATAGCTTATCAAGTTCAAGTCTTCTATCATTAGTAGCTTCATTAAAAGTTATAACAATAGAACCTTCTTTATTGCTTACATCTATAGGCTCAATATCATGTATAATAATATCGCTTGATCTAAAATTTACTGGACCTTGCTTACAGTGAGTACACATATAAGTTTTAACACAGCCACCAATCTTATTCTTATCGATATATGCTAACCAATATTTGAATAATTTAGATCTAGGCATCGAGTTAGAATCAAAGTCAAACAGTTGAGTATCAAGAACAGAATGAATATCACCGTTCTTAAGTAGATCAAAGTTGAGTATTGATTTAGCTACTGATTTTATGTTATTGAGTGTTAAAGGCTTTGCGACTTTATCTATTACCTCAATGAATCCGTTTTGCGAATTAGATAATAGATTGCCTATCAGATGATCTGTTAACATTATACAAATGCTGATGCTGCACTAGATAAATCTGATATGTTTCCAAAGTTGACTGGTGAATCAAAACTAGGATTTCTCGCATCGGCTCCATCAGCTGTACCATCTAACTTTAAGTTAGTTATAACTTCACAAACAGAGAACATCATAGTAACTCCACGAGTTAACTCGTTATCTGCTCTTTGGCTAAAGTTGAATGTCTGTACATTCTTAGGATATGCTCCTCTGTAACGGTATCGATATGCTACAGTTTTACCATCATTTCTATATTGAGTAATAGTGATACTGTATTTTGTGTAAGGATAACTAGCATATCTCCATTCGGAAGCATTTACTTCTTCCATCCAAGGTATGAAGAAATTCTCAAACATACCTGATTCTGTCTGTAGTATTGACAATGTTAACTCGTTAGAGTCAGTTTTAAATATTCCAAATTCATTGAATGCAGCAGTACCACCTTCAGTTTCATGCGCCGCAGTATTAGCACCAGAAAATGCTGGTATAGTTACTTGTTGAACCAAGAAATTCAGAATCCCTCTTTCATCAGTTATGTTACCAATGTCGTAAGGGTTACTACCTCTATCTGAAGTTACAAATAGAGGCAGAGATACTGATTGTTCAGGTTGCATCTCAATAGACCAAAGATTACTTGATAGTGGAGTATCTCCACCACCTTTCGTCATTGATGCATAAAATTGAGAGTAGCTTGGCCTAGACATATTTAGAATCTACTATTCTTTATACCAGTACTGATAAGCGAAGTCAACAGTATATTCACTGAGTCCTGGGCTATCATTAGTGAATGAAATCTTAGACATTGTAGTTGGGAAAATACCACGTAAGATGTAAGACTTTTCAGATTCCTTCATATCAGGATTCATTACGTCAATTGACATGTTAGTATTTTTCCAAAGCAATTTATCTCCACCACCAGCAACACCAGTAGAACCGAAATCTTCTCTGTTATCAAAATCGATATTAGACATAAGAGTGATCCATTCTTCGAATGCAACATAATCAGTGAGATCTGCTCGAGCATAGAAAGTAAGTGAAGTAGTATTACTTAGTTTAGCAATTGTTGGCATAGTCATTTCTTGACCTTGGTATGCAAACGTTGCAGTTTCTTGAGTCATGTTAGGAAGTTCAGTTCCTCGAGCCCAGATAGTAAGTGTAGTGCCAAGATCAGAATCTTTAGATGCCCTAAGGCCTTCGTTAATTCCAGAAGGGAGACCGGTAAAGTCAATCTTCCATCGGTTTGATGTTAGCGCGCTATGTTGTGATACGCTGTTATAGAACTTGCTGAATTCAGGATTGCTCATATATTTTAATCTCCAAAAAGTTAATTATTATTTTTTATATATTGTATTTATCCATAAAGAAGAATGTTTCTTATTTAATTAAATCGATGAAAATTAATAAATAACTTACTAACCCAATTAACAAGGTGTAAAATGGTAAACAACCCGATAAACGTAGTCAAACGAGATAGTACAAGAGAGCCTTTAGATATTGATAAGATTCACTCAATATTAACATGGTCAATCAAAGGTTACAAAGATTGCCTAGTATCAGAGATTGAAATGAACTCTAAGATTTCTCTTACTGACGGTGTCAGCACAGATGACATTCATTTGACTTTAATTAAAAGTGCAGTGAACTTGATTTCAGCACAGGTTCCGAACTATAAATTTGTAGCTGGGCGCCTACTTAATTATTACATTAGAAAGAAAATCTTTGGCATTAGCTCAGATGAAGACATGCCACATCTTGAAGATGTTATTAAAGACAATATAGCAAATAATACATACGATAGTTTAATTCTTGACTTCTATGACGAAGAAGATCTAGATCAGATCAATGATATTATCAAGCACTCAAATGATTACACGTTCGACTATGCTGGCTTAAAGCAATGTTACGATAAGTATCTCGTAAGAAATCGTGCAACTGATGTTATATATGAGACTCCTCAATATATGTATATCATGATAGCAATGACTTTATATAGAGATGTAGACCCTAAACTAAGATTCAATAAAATAAGGAAATACTATAAAGATGTATCATCATTTAAAATCTCTCTACCTACTCCAATTATGGCGGGTGTCCGCGCTCCTACAAGACAATATAGCAGTTGTACCCTTATTGACTGTGGTGACTCTCTAAATTCAATTAACTCGTCTAACAGTGCTATTCTTAAATACGTAGCAAATCGTGCAGGTATCGGTCTCAATGTTTCAAAGATTAGATCTTACGGATCTGAAATTAGAAAAGGTGAAGCAAAGCATACTGGTCTAATTCCATTCCTCAAATCAATTGAAGGTACAGTTCACTCAGTTTCACAAGGTGCAGTTCGAACAGGTGCAGCTACTGTCAACTATCCTTTCTGGAATCCTGAAATTGAAAACCTTTTAGTACTCAAGAACAATCGGGGTACTGATGAAAATAGAGTAAGAAATTTAGACTATTGCGTTCAATTATCTAGACTCTTTTATCAGCGTTTCCTCGCAAAAGGAAAGATAAGTCTATTCAGTACAATCGATTGCCCAGATCTTATTACACATTGGGGTGATAATGACAAATGGGATAAAGCTTACGTAGCTTATGAGAAAAATAAATCTATTCCTCGTAAAGAAGTTTGTGCAGTTGAACTTATGAATTTTATTGCACGTGAAAGATTAGAAACAGGCAGACTATACATTCTTAATATTGACCACGTAAATGATCACTCACCTTTCCTTGAAAAGGTTAATATGACTAATCTCTGTGTAGAAGTTACTCTCGTATCTCGTCCTTTGGATTCAATTGAAGATGGTAATAAAGTTACTAAACGAATTTCTTATGATACTAAAGATAAAGATAAAGTTGATCAGTATATTAAAGACAATGAATCGATGTTTATTACTCTGCAAGATCATTTAAAAGGAGATTATTAATGAACGACAATAGACCATTTACATTCGTTGATCCATTTGATGAAGGAGAGCAAGCATTAGGTACTGAAACTAGACTTGCTGAATTTGAAATTGGATCGAACGAAGATGGTACATCAGGATCAGAGATTAGTCTCTGTGTCCTATCATGTATTAATGTAGGAAGAATAAAGAAGCTATCAGAGATTGAGCAATTAGCAATGCATACTGTTGAATCTCTTGACTTTGTAATTGACAATCAAGCTTATCCAGTTAAGGCAGCCGAGAAGATGCTTAAACGTAGATCAATCGGTGTTGGTATTACTAATCTTGCTACATACTTAGCTAAGAAGAAAGTATCATATGAAGACAAAGAAGCATTAGTATATGTAGATGAGTTGGCTGAACATATCCAATTTTATCTTATTAAAGCTTCTGTCCAACTTGCAAAAGAACGTGGACCATGTGAATGGTTTCATAAAACAAAATGGGCCAAAGGTATTCTACCAATTGATACGTATCATAAGAATGTAGATAATCTTGTTAAGAGAGAATTAACACTTGATTGGGAATGGTTAAGAGCTGAAATACTCGAACATGGAATGCGTAACAGTGTTTTATCATGTCAACCACCTGTAGAAAGCTCTAGTGTGGTGCAGAACGCCACTAATGGTATTGAACCCATCCGTAACTTGGTATCCATTAAGAAGTCTAAATCGAGCATTATTAAGCAGGTTGTAGAGTCACCTAAGCTGCCTTACACTCACGCATGGGAGATGTATAGCAATAAAGGCATGATTAATATTGCTGCAGTTATTCAGAAATATTGGTGTCAAGCAATTTCACTTAATACTTATATCAATCCTGGTAACATTATGAAGTATGATTCACCTGATGATCTTGAATTAAGTGAAGTAGTAGATGATATTATGCATGCTTATACTCATGGAATTAAGACAATGTATTACAACAATCTTAATGATGGTAAAACAGATGAAGATGATGCTGGAGGATGCGAATCTGGAGCTTGTTCAGTTTAACATCAATTTAACATTAACATAGATGATATTTAAGAGTAGATTTTTTCTACTCTTTTTTATTGTGTTATGATTGTACAAATATTATTAGTAGAGTATATAGTAACTATATACAAATATAAAACAGAGATTAATATGGAATGTGAAATTAAAACTACTGAGGTATGTGAATGCCAATGTCATGTTGCTGACGGTTCGTTACAAATGCTACATATGATGCCTTGTTGTGATCTAACATATAAGAAGTATCTAGATGCTGATGGTAATATCATTAATGACAAGTATGCTAAAGCTTTAGGTGAACATCGCGAAATTTTAAAAAATTACAAATAGAGATTATTTATGCAAAATAAAGATACAACTCACGTAGTAGTAAACGATACAACTTCTAGAATTAGAGGAATGCTTGTATGTGTTTTCCCAAAGAAAATAGAAGATGACAGACGCGAAGGAGAGACTTGGATGGATATGTGGAAGCGCCAAGAACCTGCTCGTAAACAGTCATCGGATGACGCAGTAGATCTTCATGAAGCTATTATGCAAATGGAAGCACGAGAAAAGTATTATAAAGATATGAATGAGTTACACTTAGATGAAATTCTAGGTTTACGTCAAGCTAATACTGAACTTCAAAAAAAGCTTATAATAGTATCTGCCTAATGTTATAAAGTCATAAATGTAGTTTTCTATCTACCAAATTAACTAAAGGTAGAGAACTCAGATATGACAAAGAAAGAAAAAGAATGGCATCAATCTTTTATTGATGTAGCTAAAATATTTGCACAGAAATCAAACTGTGTAAGTAAACAAGTAGGTGCAGTTATTGTCTCTGACAATCGCATCGTATCTACGGGATATAATGGGACTCCTAAAGGTTCTGTTAATTGCTGTGATATGCATAACCCTGCCGATTTTTGTAGAGCTGAGCATCATGCTTTCTCTACTAAATATGAAATTCATGCAGAGATTAATGCTATAGTTCATGCAGCTAAATCAAATGTAATTGATTCAGAAGACATATCTATTTACTCTACACTTGAACCGTGCGATACATGTCTAAAATCTATAGTAGCATTTGGAATTAAAAATGTATACTTCGATATTAGATATGATCTTAACTCCGGAAGAGATGAGAACTTCTTATTAGAACATTTAGATAATTATATTTACCTAGGTGATGTCAATACTGTGAGATCATTATGCTAAGTAATTTATCATCCACTTCGTTCAATACAATTTATGATTCATATCAAGCAGGATGCTCAGATTCTAAAAGATCAATTAGTATTGTTGAAAGATCAGCAGAAGAATTTGACATACGTGATATCGCTAAGCTAAATGCTAGTGTAGATGAGAAAGTATTGAGTACAACTATCAATAACTATCTTTATCAGAATGTGTTTAGACAATTTATTATCTGCAATTTAGTTGATAATAATATTGAACCTACTGCTCAAGTTATTGATAGATATATTCTACCTCTCTTCGTAGATTATTTTACCGGAGACATATTAGAATTTTCTAAACTTCCGGTGTATACTTTACCAGACTTATCAGAATCTTCTGGTAGTTTCGTATCAATTCCACTTAGTGACATTAAAGAATACTACAAAGACTATTTCTTAGAAGATTTCTTTGATTCATTCATGAGTATTACTGTTCCTGGCTCACCAGTTATGGGTAAAGGAGAACTGTTCTTATCTATTCTTACTAACCTCAAAAACTCTACATCACATGGCGATCTAATGTTAGATGGTGAACTCGTAGAAGTTAAAGGTCCTCGCGGTAAACTTGGTGGTACTTTTAAGAATGAAGCAGCAGGTTCTATCACACGTCACAAAGGTAAAGATGCTGCTTCAAATATAAAGTATATTCTGAATGTAATCAACAAAGAATTCTATAGCGATGAGCTAGACTTTAAACTCAAGACATATTACGGAAGTACTGGAAGAAAAGTATTCGATGCTATATGCATGATAGGATTTAGTCATGACTCGCTAGACAGCCCAGAAATGGACATACATCTCAGAGGTATAGTATATGAACTTCAGAACTATATTAAATGGAGAGATGATCTAGATATACCTGATGAGATAATGGATGCTTTTAGATTAAGTATTAAACAAGGCTTCGTTGGTAAATTTGCTGCAGCTCTTCATGGTACTCTTTATCAACAAGATGAGAAGTTTACAAGACTGATATTACTATCCGGTTATAAATATGAAGAATGCCGTATGCTGTATATAAATGTTAACGATATATGTTTACTAGACTTATATAGAATATTTATAAAAGAGAACGTACACAATGAAGGTGGATGGGCAAACTCCTCACAAGAAATGGTAAGTTACTCTATACGATTAAGGAACAAATAATGTCAGAAGAAATATTAGATGGCTCAGTCATCGAACCAATAATTTTTAAACTTGCTGCTACTGAAGTTAAGTACGCAAACTTTGTAGCTGAGTACTATGAAACAGGATTATTTGACGATCCAGTTCTAGGTACTATGATGGAGACGATAGTTAATAAGTTCTATCTCAAAAAGAACGAACTTCCTACCGGTGATACTATTAAGCTATTAAGTAATATGCAATTCAAAGATCAGATACAAGCTCAACTAAGAATTGAATCAGCATTACATGATGATATTAGTGGATATGATAGAGAGTTTATTGATGAACAAGTAATAGCATATATGAAAAATGTAGGCTACTATAATGTCATTACTGATAGTATAGCGGATCTGAATGAGAAATCAGATTTTGCTCACATGGAAAGATTAGAAAAGATTACAAACATGTCTTTCTATTCTGACATGGGAATGGATTATGTATTTGATCTTGAGGATCACTTGGCTGAATTAGCTAAACCTGATAATAAGACTAGTACTTATTGGCCTGAACTTGATAAGTTAACTGCAGGTGGATATAATAAAGACAAGAATCTTATTATATTTGCAGCATCAGCAGGTCTTGGTAAATCAATTGCTTTAGCTCAAAGTGCTACTAATTATTTGAGAGATGGTAAGTTCGTAATTATCGTATCACTTGAAATGAGTGCAGATATTTATGCTAAACGTATCGATTCTATGTTAGCTAATATTGATATCGATAATATCACAGGTAATGCTGATGCTGTAAGACAAGCTGCTGCTAATATTAAAGAAGGTGGCTTACTACGTATTAAAGAATTTCCACCAGATTCAACTAATTGCGGCAACATTAGTAATTACATAGACAGTTTAATTAGACTTCATAATAGAGAGCCTGATTTAATTGTTATAGATTATTTAGGATTGCTTGGTCCAAACTCTAAAGATCTTAAAGGTGCTAATTCATATTCTAAAATGGATGCTGTATCAAAAGAAATGAGAGCAATGACTTATAAATATTGTACAATCTTGACAGCAGCTCAGCTTAACAGAGATTCACATAATATTGATGAACCTTCGCTTGCTAATATAGCAGATTCACTTGCGATATCATATACAGCAGATGCAATATTTGCTTTCTATCAAAATGATCTAGATAAAGAAGATGCGCTTATGAACATGGTAATTCTTAAGAATCGACTCGGTGGTAGATGCGGAATGTCATTACAATTCAATATTGATTATGAAACCTTACGTTTAACTGACGGTACAGGTGGTCCATCTTATGTTAATAACAATGCAACTAAACAAGATCTTGGAATAGAAAAGGTATCAAAGGCAGAGTCTGATAGTCTAGGATTAGATGATTGGGATGATTCATCTGATGAGTTAGGAGATATTTAGTAAATATTAATAAATTAATATTTCATACATGCAAGTAGTTGCATGTCAGTTATTTAGATAAATATATTAAATAACTTATTGAGGCTAAGGAAATGTCCCGCGAAACAAATTTATTAAACGAACTGCACCATGTCAAATCGACTACTGTTGGTGCAGTTCTAACTTCGATGGTAAGCTCTGGATTAAATGCATGTACATATACATTCACTCCAGATATGTCCACTGCAGAGAAGCAATCATATATTAATGGAGCTTTAAGATTAAACACAAGTAACAGTGCTGGTGTTATATTCGAATTTAAAAATTGTCTATATGAAGAAGATGAAGTTCTAATATTTGAGAATTTTACTTATCCTATTCAGATAACAGGATGTAAAACTGATGATACGAACTTAGATGAAGAAGATTTAAAATGCCCAGAAGTTCATCTTAAGTTTGATGCTACTCATTTACATTGTGGTCTACATATTCACAATTGTGCAAGTGTCAGAATAGATAATATAGAATTTAAGACAGAAGAGTCAATAGAATTTCACGAGGCTATATCTATTTTAAATTGCCATGTTGAAATCAGCGATTGTACTTTTAATATTAATGGTGAGAATTCATCAGCAATTCATTTAGACTCATCGTTCGTAACAGTAAGAGATAGTGTATTTACTAATGATTCAGGTGAACAACCTTTCTGTGACATTATAGCAGTTAACACATCTAACTTAGCAGTTACTGGTTGTACTAGTACTGAAGATAGAACACCATCTCTATATAATATTCTTAATAGAAGTTCAAATACATTTACTAAAGAATGCAATTTAAGCCGAGTAATAGCAGAAGCAATAATAGATGCAGGAGTACATACATCATGAGTAACCATAGCGAAGCATTAGAATTTCTAACACAAAGTCAAGCCGTGTTAAACACACTGGTTGTAGATAGCTATACAGGAGAAGTGATTCAATTCATCCCAGGTAAAACAATATTGCATGATACGGAACCGCATGTAGATGCAAAATATTGTACAGGTGACATTGATACTTTAAACAGTAATGAAATTATAGGATGGAAACATGCAATCGACGCAAGTGTTCATCCCGCTGCTACTATTCTTGATACTAAGCATAAAGCTAATAGGAGACGCAAGCATCTTAAAAAGTTTATGCAATCTGATATGTTAGTGACAACTAGTGTCGGTACTTTCGATTTCACTGAAACCAGCAAATCAGACTTTGGTATAAAGGTAGGATCATTTATGAGTACAGAAGATACTATACCATGGTATGATAACGATAACATATTACATATACTTACATATAACCAAGCTTTAGAAATAGTAGCATCAGTTACTGCTTATAGATATGCTGTAAAATTTGCTTCAGAAGCAGATAGAACAAATATACTAGATGATGATGATTTCTCAATGAGCAATTTAACTTCAATTCAGCGCCCTTATGTTTATACTCCATAGTGCTTAAATAAAATAAAATATAAAAGATCTATTAATTAGGTCTTTTGTGTTGTACATATCTTTTTGTTGTATTATAATAAGTAAAGCTTAATACAGGAGAAATCATGAGCAAATATAAAACTACAGACAAGCGCACTGACATTAGTGACATGAAGTATGAAATTCGTAGCATTAAACGAATAGGCAATACTAAAATAAGAATAACTACTAAGACATATATTAGACAGAACACGGTAGAAGATTTTAAACTTATTAAAGTAGAGTCGCTTAACCGCAGAACTAACGCAACTTTAGTAATTAATTACTCGTATGCACTTGATGCTATCAACGTTATCGATTATAGTTTTAAAACTCTGTATACACGAGATAATCATACAGTAGAGACTGATACTACATTATTCAAACCCGGGTTTAGAACAAAACGTACTTCAATATTTAAGCCTAAAGACGGTGATACTCATGCTCAGCAATCGCGATCTACTACTGTTTATGGATTATCCAATGAGGTAGATTCACTGAAATTTTATGCAATTTCAGTATCAGATACTTGCGTAGAATGTATAAAGTTTCTTGAAGATGACACTAAAGTTAAATACTACTACTATTATGATTCATCTGCATCTCAGCCAATTATTCTTGGTGCAGCTAAACTTGATGAAGCTAATAAAGTAGCTAATATTTCAGGTACAGTAATAGATTTTAAAAATCTTAAAGCGAAAGCTAAACCTGGCTCAACCGCGAGTTTCGAAAAATCAAACCTACTTAAAATTGATAAGACATATATTATAAGTAAGTATCCATTTAAAGACATGGACTTTCATACTACTACTTCAGCTATTATAAAATATTTAATCTCTTCAAGTCATTATGACGCTGGTAATACATTCCATAATATTGAATTCCTGGAAGATGCTCCTCTTAAACCACTTGAAGTATTAAAATTAATGAGATCTGCTTCGCTTAATTCTGAAGATGCAGCTGAACAATTATTAGCAGAGCGAGATTTTAAAATTAAGTACGGCGTTTATGAATCATATTCCAGTGAAGATGAAAGAGTCTGGCGACTTTCTTAACATTTAGTTACAATAGTGATTGTACAATTTCCTTTAAAGGGTTATATTAGACTTAACTTAATAAAGGAAATTGTTATATGATCAGATTATTTGTTTTAGTTTTTCTCCTCCTCCCATTCATTGATAAAGCGTTTGGACAAAGTGAACTTGTAGCTGATATCATTTATTCAGAAGCAGGACCAACATGCTCATCAGAAGAGCGAATGTTAGTAGCATCAGTTATTTACAATCGATCAAGATGGAGAGATAGATATGCTTTCTATGATCTTCGAACTATGGAAGGCGTAGTATCACATTTTGGTGCGTTTGAATCTTACGGAGATCATAGAAATTCAAATTGGACCTTTTGTAAGAAATACGTTTTAGAGTCTAAACTAAAACAAAATAAAGCATATCGAGAATCTTACAGGCTTTCTGTCATAGGTTACCTTCAAATAACTAACAAACGAAACAAGGAAGTAACTCATTTTGTAACTAAAGGTCACACCACCAAAGGTTTAGTATCAATCAACTATAAATTAGTATTAGTTAAGCATACAAAGAATTTATCTTTCTATACAATATTAGATAAATAAGATAAACAAACTTTAGGAACTAACTATGTCAAAATTTATGAAGTTGTATGAGTCAACTAAAAAAACACTTAAAGAATCAACAGAAGAAGCTTCAAACTTTTTTAGCTATCTTGAACAATTTCAAACTGCTTTCGATGAAGAATCAACTAAACGAATAAATATAGAGCTTAAATCTGAACTAGGTAATACTACAGAAGAACAGCTAGTTTCTATGATTCAGAATTCGCCTATAGCATTACATGATTTTAATGTAAGCCAGTATGGTGAAGAGTATGAACAGAATGGCGAGAGCGTTTCAGCAGAAGAAATCGCAAATGATACGTTTATCTCATTTAAAGAAGAAGGCTTACTTAAAGAAGAAACTGAACAAATTTATATTTGGGTTCAACATGATAAGAAAGGTGAATTCGAACCTCACATGTCATTTGATAAAACTAAAGAAGGTAAAGAAGAAGCTGCATTTGAAATTCAAGATCTTAAAGATGGCGGCCATGAAGCCAAGAAAGGCGATGCTTTTCCAATTAAAGAAAGCACTCGAGTAATCAAAGAAGACTCAAGCGGATCTGCTATTGTAGGCATAGTTAAGTCTATTAACTCAAACAGCGGCACAAACAAAGTAACTGCTGAACTTTCAGATGACCTTAATAAGATCACTCTGTCAGATGATTTCGAATCGTTTACTTTCTCAAAAGCTGGTGATATTAGTCATCTTAGCTAGTATACTAAAAAATAAAAGGTCTATTAATTTAGGCCTTTTGTGTTGTATGTATCATATGTTTGTTTATTAGATAAATAATGTAAATTAAACATGGAACGCACTTACATGGAAAACAACGAAATTCATATCAAAGATTTATTCAATGAAGGATTCAAAGAATATTCTACCTACAACACATTTAGATCTATACCCTCAGTAATTGATGGATTAAAAAATGGACAACGTAAGTGTGTCTATGGAGTATCAGTTCTAGCAAATACAGATAAGACCGTTAAGGTTGCATCGCTTGCAGGATCTATTAGTTCAATGACTGAGTATCACCACGGTGAAACTAGTTTGGCTGATACGATCGTAGGACTTGCTCAAGGATTTACAGGTTCAAATAACATTAACATATTTTATCCTGATGGTCAGTTCGGTAATATTCTGAATCCAAAAGGAGCAGCTGCTCATAGATATATTTTTACTAGACAATCATCTGCATATCCATACATCTTTCGTAAAGAAGATAGCAAAATTCTTGACTATCAAATGGAAGAAGGTAAGAAGATTGAGCCAGTTAATTTTTATCCAATCATTCCTTTATGTTTAGTAAATGGATCAAAGGGTATTGGTACTGGCTATGCTACAAACATTCTTAACTATGATCCAGTAGAAATCATTAACGAATTAGTAGGATTCTTAACAGGCAAAAAGAAAAAGATCAAAGACAAATGGATACCTCATTATCACGGATTCAAAGGCTCAATTGCAAGAGATCCTGAATCTCCAAGCAGAGTAATTTTCAAAGGTGTCATGAAGGTCACTAACACTACTACGATAGAGATTACATGTTTGCCGTTAGGTATATCATTAATTAAATACAAAGAGCATCTAAACAAACTAGAAGATGCTGGTTTTATTAAAGAGTACAGTGATTTTTCTAATGAAGAAAGTTTTAAATTTATTGTTAAAGTTCCACGTTCAACTACTAATCTTTCAGAAGAGGCTTTGTTTAAGAAGTTTAAACTTGAATCTAAAGATAGTGAGAACCTAAATTTATGGAAAGGTGAACACCTCAAATGTTACGATACTGTAAGAGAAATCATGGAAGACTTCGTAGAAATCCGCTCATCAGCATATGAAGCAAGAAGATCTTTTCAATTAGATGAAATAAAATCACAGATTGATTCGCTAAGTGAGAAAATGAAGTTTATTAAATGGTACTTGAAGAATTCTTTACAATTCACCAAGTTAAAGAAAGATCAACTTATAAAGAAACTAGAAGATGAGGGTTTTAATGAAATTGACAAATTGATTCGAATGCAGTTCTTTGATATTACTAGAGAGCAACTGATCAAACTTAAAGAACAGATTGTATCTAAGAAAGAATATCTCAAAGAACTTAAAGCTACAACTGCAAGCGAGCTTTGGATCTCAGATCTTAAAGACCTCAAAACATTTCTTACTAAAAAATTCTATAAAGAAGCGGAATAACAATGACATATACCCATCAACCAGTTGAATCGATTATCTCTAAACTTAAAGATTTACCAGCCATTCGAATAGTTGAACATGACTTATATGCACATGCATATAAACTGTTTGTCAATACTGACAAAGAAATTAAACACGATTGTGATACTATCGAAGAACTCCTGGATTTAGTAAGTGATTACTTAGGATTGAACTTCGATATTTCAACACAATATGATGATGAAAATGAAGAGTTAGATGGGTATAAATATTCTGACACAAACGAATTAGGCGTAACTTACCGGGTGTATAAAGGAGCGAAACTCGATGCAATTCCTTATGCAAAATATACTGAAGGTCCAATGACAACTGATCGTGATTTTTATATGTACACTCAATCAAATTGGCCCGGTGATGTAGAGTCTCTTTATATAGCAATGCTACATAGCTTTGGATATTCAGTAGACATTAAAACTACTACATACGTATACAACGAAGATATGATTTTAGCCAATGGCTTCTTCGATATTAAGGATGAAGTTGATTCTGGAATAGTAGGTCTCAGCTATTAGAGTTTCAAATGGATAAATAGTTTAAATAAAATAAATTCGAATTTTTAAACTATGCCAATTACATCATTACGATACCAGAGAAATGAAAACTTGGCTCCTCAACGTGAGATCATGAGAGGTTATTTCAGAGAAATAATTCATTCACATGGAGAGGAAGCCTTGTATCTCAAACGAGATATCAGATTCTTTGATGAAGCTTTAAGAGACAAAGCAAATTTAGTTTATGGAGAAGATCCTACTTCTAAATATTCATTAGCAAAGCCGATGCTAGTTTACATAGAGCAATCTCAAGATAATATGTTCTTATCGCATTTCGGTTTCGAAACTGATGGATCATCTACTGGCTACATTATGATAGATGACTTCTATGATAACTTTAAAAATGATGTAGGCGTCCCCTCTCAATTTACATTTGATACTGGCGTAGATGTTCTTTTAGATACAAACATTGACAGAAGAGATGGAACTGTTATTGTAAATGGTATCTCTTCCACGATTCTATCAGGATTAGTAGTAGAAGGTGAGTATCTTGCAGGCTTCAATTTAAAAGGAGACCGAGATTTAGAAGGTACTATTACATTCAGTGGAAACTCAATGACTGACCTTGTAAATGAAAGAATTCTTTCCAAACTTATAAGAGTACATAACCCTTACATTAAGTCTCCTCTATTTAGAAATGACGATGCCACATTCAATGATGAATTCGCTGATTTTGGAGCTTTAGTTGGAGTAATTAATTCAACAGTTGATATAGACGGAAATGGTACTTTCACTGTAGAAATAGATTACATTGAATCATTCACTTACTGGAAGAATGTAATGGAAGGAACTGCTAATAGATGGGAAGTTGCTCCTGTTATTGGAGACATTATAAGACTTGCTTATTACGAAGGCCATGATAATGAAGCTACTTTTGAGGGTAAGAACAATGAAGAATACGAAATAACAAAAGTAACAGACAACGATAAAACTACAGGCGGATTAAATCCTCTATTAGATACTTATGTTTGGAAGTGTAGTTTAGTGAGAAGAGATCCATCTCATGAAGAAGTGACTGCAACCGGTCAACAGTTAGAACCTTACACTCCGTTGAATGAAGTACAGAACATATTTGCTGAAGCTGCTGCTGATAACGAACTTGACTATGAGACAGAAGTTATAGATGAACATGATGGAGTTAATTCAGATGATATCTATGGTGGCTACGAAATGGACGAAGATACTGTTACAGCTATTAATACTATTACGAATGATGATCCAGATGATGATGAAAATAATATCTACGGAGGTTTCTAATGGGGTGTATTAAACAATATTTAAGCTCCGCCGGAGAAGTTAAGTTACAATACTCTTCTAACGCTTCTACTATGAGTAAATTTAGAATAGATGATATGGGTGTTTGGACAATCGTACATGATAATCAAGGCAACTTGTTTATTCACTTAGAGAATGAAGATTATAATCCTGTTTTGCAGGATATAACTATGCCTTTCTGTGACATTTCTGATTTCTCTCTATGCTATCCTAATAACATGTTTAAACTTGTCAGAGAAGCTTCTAACTCTAGAATATTTGATAAGTTAAATCTTTCAACAGGTGATGGTAATTTTGAAGTAGGATATCCTACTCATAGATTTACTTATTTAGATGCAACAGTTCCTGTAGATGTGTTTATTGATGTTACTGTAGTAGATGCATTTAACTCAGATGGATTTTTAATATGCTTTAAAATACTTGATAGACAAGCAGAGATTGCTAAAATTCATGAACAGCAGTGCATAGATCAGAGAAAACATTGTGGAGTAATTCCTGCAGTTAACTGTCCTACACCTGCAACAGTAGTACTAACTAACATTCAAGCTCAAGGTATTGATGACGGAACTATAATATTCAAATATAGGAAAGTTCCATGATAGTTTTAAATGAAAGGAGTCTACTGAAATTGTATACTTCAGTAACAACCAACGTGACTATACATGATTGGCTGTTGCTTAATAAGTTTAGTGATGGTCCTACTGATGCTGAAGTTAAATCGGTAGAGGCTCAACTTAATAAACTTATTGCTAAATTTAAACTTCCTATAGTTGATATCAATACCGTGAATGCTGGAGATGTTGAAGTAGTAGAACCTACTATAATAAAGAAAGCAGCGTCAGTAACATCAGCATTAGCAAAAGAAGCTTTAAGCATTATAACAAAGAAGAAAAAAGATAGAATAGTAACACAACAAAGAGCTACGGAAAAATTAAATTTCTGTAAGACTAATGTATGTGGAAAGTATAATTCATCCAAAGAGACTTGTTCTTCTTGTGGATGCTATGTAAAATTTAAAACGCGACTCAAATCAGCTAGTTGCCCTCATGGATATTGGTAAATGGAAACAAATATAAATAACGATAACTCAGTTTTATCTGAGTATGAATATAGCACTCACTTCCTAGGGACTTTAATAGAACTAGACGGAGAAGCATATGAACTTGTTGGATTCGGAACAGTAGGATATGATACTATCGAAGCTTCTAACTTAACAGTAACAGACATATCATAAGGTAGAATATGAGCGACAGAATATTTCAATGTGCTAGATGTGATAAGAGATCTAAGAATATTTTTATTATCGATACAACTGATAATATCAACATATTAGATTCAATCAAATACGAGGATAGCGTTTACTCAGTAATTCATTTACTTGACAATACAGGCTATGATTACTTTATTGACATGTTCAATGAAGGCGATGATGTATTTGACCCGAATGATATGTCTATGAGTTTAAACACTTATGAAACTACAACTGATTATTGCGTACCGGTTACCATAGCGGAGTTAGGTACCTACTTATGTGATCCTATTAATAACTTTATATTCAGAAACAGAGCAGAATATAACGCTATTATAGATGCAGAAGAATCAAACAGATTATTCCTGGAACAATATGTTAGATCAAACACTAACAGGTTCTATGAAGACTTTCAAACAGGCGTTAGTAATTTAAGTGATAGTGATAATGAAGATGCATCCTTTTATAAGGGTGTATTAGGCTATGAAGATGTAAGAAAGATTCCAGTAGAAACTCTACCTGGTGGAGATCTATATGATGATTTGTCTACTATCTGGGCCTTTCAGATTCCTCAATCAGAATTAGATGATGATGTAATTAATGATAACGTAATATTTGGTAGAACAGGTATTTTATCTACTTCAGTTTTAGATGGTGACATTATAGACATCAATTCAATTATCAATACTAAAATATTTAATGTAGAAGATACTAATTTAAACTATCACTACGATCCAAGTAAAACTATATTCAATGAAGTGTATGGACCTGAAGGTACGTATGCTAATATGACTCCTTGTGGTAGTGGTGAACATGTGTTCATGATTAAAACTGATGTGTCACCAAGATGTGGTAGTTCATGGAACAGTGATGATCTTAAGATTAAAACTGTAAATGATAATGGCATTGCTCATTATGATACTGACACTTTAGCTAATACATCTTCAATTAATTTAGATCTATTATCAAGTGATGAAGTATCTCCTGAATACGAAGCTGGTAGTTATATTATGAAAGATGTAAAGCCATACACTCTTCAGAAACTTGATAGTGATTATCTAACATCACTTCCAATTGGTACAGCAGATTATCTGTATGATTGTGAAAGAGCTCTCTTCGGTGATTCGATATCATTACAGAACCATCTTAATGAAGATTATGACGTTGATTCTTCTGTTATTAAAACTGAAGATGTTAACGAGTTAGATCTTACTATTACGGCTGCATTAAATAGATTCCGTGATTATAAAAGGATTGGATCAGGAACTGAACTCCTTTGGATCTCATATACTACAGAGAATGTAGAGTTAAGTGGAGAATTTGAAACTACTGAAGCTTCAATTGATAACATAACTCAACCTATTCTTTTAGATTCATCTGTTGCTAACACTGCTGATTTGTTCTATAACTTTGAACAAGTTGAAATCATTGCTGGTATGAGTAGAGGATCTAAACCTACTTCAAGAAAGTATCATAAATCTAATATCTTTTCAATTAAGATTAAAGATTCCGGACTCAATGAAAATATATCAGATCCATTTATGAGAGATGAATTTCAGAAAGGAGTTGAAGTTGTTATAAGAGAATCTATTACTACATTAGTTCCATCACATACTCAGCTTTGGAAGATTATCTGGAGTGGTGAATAACTTAAGCTTACTGTTAACCTTATAGATAAATAGAATAAATAAAATAAACTTTTTAAGGTTAACTGTATGGCAACTAATTGTGTAGGCAATGAATTAGAGTGTGATACCGATTGCTCAACAGCTGAAGAATTAGCGCTAGCCAATACTTGGCTCAGTTCATCGGTAAATATCAACGAGACTCCGGATCCTGCTACTATAAACAGAGGAATCAGTAAGCTGTATCAAAACGATACAGCTATTCTAGAATATATATCAACAATCATTAGTACAAGTTTTTCTGACGGTATTGTTGGATGCATAAAAGCATTAGAACAATCATGTGTTAGATTAGACATGGAATATATTACAAACAATCTTTGTATCGATACTTTAAGCGATGAAATAGATGCTTCAATTGAACGTGCAATGGATGACTTAACTGATGTTTGTCTGACTACGCTCTCACATGGAGACACTATAACATGGGATTCTAATACAGAATGTTTCACTAACACTCCAGTTGAGACGATAGGTACTGTAGTTCAAATGGAAAATGTTTTAGGTAAGATTTCTGACATAGCATCATCATCAAATACTTTTGGCGATGATCGTACTGAGCTAGTACCAGTAACAAATCAATATGATATCAATATTGTAGATATAAATTATACCGAATTAGGACTAGTAGTAGAAGCAGAATCAATAACTTCTATTAATATTATAGCACGTAACTTTGGTAGATATGATACTGAAACTCCTACTGCTCAAAAATGGAAAACTGAAGCACTCCTTTCTACAGGTTGGACAGAACTTCAATCTTACATAGCTTTTAATGTGGATGATGATGGTGGAATAGCAACTTTCGTAGAAGTACCTTACAAAGAGTCTTTCAATCTCGGTGTTATATCATTAAGACAAGTTCTTTCTAACGCTAACATTACTGGCGACTATGCTTTTGATATTGATGGCTTTCCTGTTAATAGTATCACTGTTGATTCAGTAACTTACAGTCAGACTAAGACTAATGTTGCATTTGCTAAAACTGAGATTATTAAAGGATATGTTGAAGAAAGAGCCGTGTCAGATGGATCAATCGATTCAACTACTATGCCAGAAACAACTCTAAGTAATTACTCATCTACTCTTGGAGTAGAAGCAGATTGGACAAATATATTTGATTTAGTAGTTCCTCCTTCTACATATCTCACTGACATAACAATAGACTTATCGAGTATACATGCCGGTGCAGTTGAAGTTGCAGGTGACGATCCTGGATCAGTTGATGGTGGTGGAAGTGTTGCAAGTGCCGATGGTCATATAGTAATTGATTGGGCATTGAATACAGTTAAAGGACACCTTTCGTATTATACTACAAATGCTTTAGCTGATATAAAAGCAGTATACTTTGATGGTGCAGTAGGTACAGTAGTTAATGGACTCAATGGTGGAATTTCTACTTTAGATGTATTATCTTCTATATCAACGGGCAATAAATTAATTAAGAGTCTTCCAGTAGTTTGTGATTTTGTTTCTAACGATATTCTAACTCGTAACGTTTCATATAAGATTAAGCATTATCATATAGCAGATCTGTCAGTTATAGAACAAGCATTTGAAACTCAGCTTCCTATTGTCACTGACGAAGCTTTAACTATAGCACCTCCTAATAGCATTATTCAGTTTGTTCAAGCGAATATGGGTGCACATGAATTAAAGAATGTTGCACTACCAGATTCAGATGTAACTCCTATCGGAACTAGAGTAACATTTGTAAAATCTTTTGTAGGTGACCTTTTAATTTATACACCAACTTTTGACACTATTATTAACGAAACCAACTTGTATAATACAACCGAATCAGAAAGCTGGGGTGCTAAAATTACTCTTATGCTAGTAAGTGACGGTAACTGGATTATCGATAACGCAGTTGGTACATGGCATTCAGATGCTTCACAACTCACATAAGGAAAATAAATAATGCCACAAGACATAAACATACCATCACTGAGTTCAATTGACGGATGTGATGATACTGTAAATGACATGGTGATCAAACTTAACTCTAATTTTGGAGTTATTGATAATCCGGGTACCACTGCTTTAATAGGTCTCGGATCACCTGCAAATAGTGATACAGTTTTAAATGAATCTACAGATGATTTCTTTTGGATCACCACAGCAACTCTTAATGAAAAGCTGAGTAATACTGACAGTCTTATTCCAGTAGCACACAACACTTATGATTTAGGTACAGTAGCTTTACAGTATGCTAATGCATTTATAAACACTCTCAACGTTACTGATATTAATGTAAGTAATTCTATTATATATAATGGAGCAGATGTTCTTACTATATCCGGAGATGCATGGTACATTAATGGAGTGCCAATGACAACTGCGGCTTCTACTGCACATAGTCTTGATTCACATGATGATATTCTTTTTCCTGCAGCAAGAGATGATGGCAAAGTTCTAGTTTCAAGAGCAGGTAATCGTTTCGATTATGAATATCCAGCACTCATTGATATTGAAAACAACATACCTAGTTTAAATGACACTATCGGATTTGACGGTGTTAACTTTATTCCGACTGCTCCAGTAGATCCAGGAGACTCTTTAACAACTGTAGGTGTACAGACTCAGATTGATGATTCAATTGCTTTACTTGATCCTCAATCTGGCGATTGGTTAGTTGAAGAAAACAACTTAGTATTAGGTGGAGTTGGTACAGAATTAGAAGGTGCTAATAAAATATTAATGAATACTGAAAGTGGTAACAAAACTTTAAGTTTAGAAGTCACAGGTGGTATAACATTAGAAGGTACAAATGTTGAAGTAATTACATATCTAGGTGTCACATCTAACACATTACTAATTAGTACTGTTGGTGTCACTACAATTAATGGTGCCTCTACTTATACAATGGATACTAACGGTCAACGCTTAATCATGATATATGATGTAGCTGCGGATGATTTTAGAGTTAGTGATTCTATATTAGCAGCAGGTGCCGGACCTTATATTGTTTCTAATACTAGTAATGCAAATGGACATGTTAAAATATTATCAGATGGTTTTGTTGAAATGACAGGTTTATCTGGTTCTGTAAGTAATGGAACAATCGTAGTTAATCTTCCAGTTACTATGGCAGATCTAACATATAATATTCAAGCTACACCTAAGAGAGCAGGAACAGTTACAGGTGCTAATATAGCTTACGGTGACGCTACATCTACTAGTCAAATTACATTAACATTGGATAGTCACTCAGCAGGTCAATCTTGGCCAATATATTGGTCAGTACAGGGTTTCATGTAATATGATAAATATATTCGAATATATAACTAAAGGAACTCGATAAATGAGATACTACAACAAAACTACAAAGAACGAAGCTATTGTAGGATTCCATACAATAGGAGCGGACTGTATTGGTTTAGCAGATGATCATATTTTTTGGTCTCCTATACCAGAAGGAAAACAGTTAGACTATGATGGAGATGCTCTTCCTATTCTAATAGATGAAGTTATAGATACTGTAGCTGCTGCTAAAGAAATTCTTAGACGTGATCTAGATATTGCTCTTGATAATTTAACTGTAACGATAGCAGGTGGTAAAGATTTCGAAATTAACCATGAGACTCAGTACAAATATCAAACTGCTATTAAACATTTAGATGCTCTTGAAACTATAGGGTGGACTTTGGCCGATGGTACTTATGATACTACTGTTACTAAAGAAGAATTAGAAGAAGCTTTAGAACTTGGTGAAATTCAAGGTATGACTTTAGAAGGCGATTATCACGCAGCTAAAGCTTTATTGTAAAACATATGTTTATTAGATATTAAAGGAGACTTATTATGTCAATTAAATCATTTAAATTTGGGTCAGCAGCAGTTCGTAATGGTACTACAATTTCTCAAATTGACAATACTGATATGATAGTTTTGGATTTAAGTACTACACAGTCAGCTGGCAGTGCTGCTCTAGCATTGGCTATGGCTCAAGCATTAATGCCATCTCCATATAAATCGTTCGTTGGAGTAAAATATTCTACTAATGATGTTACTGCAGTCGACGCAGCCGGGCTTACTGTAAATATTTCATACCATGATTCGTGGTATGTAGGTAATGCCGGACCAAGTACTACTAGAACGGTAAGCGCTCCAGTTTCTGCTGTTGCTACTAATGATACAATTTTAAATATGTTCACTGATTGGTATGTAATAGACGGTGCGTCATGGACTTATGTTACAACTGAACAAGGAGCAACTTAATATGCCATCTAATTTTTACCAGTTTGGTACAGGCGGTACTAGGACAACTACTGATATAGCAGGAGTAGATACAACTGATATGACAATTGTAGATCTTTCAGCTACTCAAGCTATTGATTCAACAGCTAACGCTTTAGCATTAGCTAAGCTTATATTACCAGATCCGGATAAAACTTTCATTGGAGTTAAATACTCTAAAGAATCTTCGGGATCTGTAGTTACTCCAGGCGGAGTTATTCCAGTTACTTACAAAGATGTAGTAGGTTACGGTAACGGTGGCTCTACTACATTCAAAACTAGAGATATAACTGTACCTAGTAGAAGCATTAGAAATTTAACATTCAGACAATATGTTTCATGGTACCAGATAGATGAATTTGGTGCTTGGATTTTTATTGGTCTTGAACAAGCAGGAACAACTTAATATGCCAGGAATACATTTAGACTTTGGATCTAACTATGAAATGATCCATACAGCTTTCGCTGCAGTTGATATTACAGATTCTGTTGTAATTGATTTGACAGCATCACAGTCAATTGACTCAACTACAACTGCTCGTAATATGGCTCAGATAATTATGCCAGAGCCAATAGTAAAGTATGTTGGTATCAGATATTCTATAGAGTCACTATCATCATTTACTGTTCTTGGCGATGGTGATATTGTATTTAATTATACTGACGGATACAGATCATCTAACGGCGGATCTTCTGAGCGCCAAGCTCTTGGTTCTATACCTGACGCAGACATACAAAACAAAAGACTTAGTCAAAAGACAGTCTGGTACGAAATTGATAACACTACATGGAATTACATAGGATTTGAATAACATGAGTAATAAGATAGACATGGCATATATATTCAATAAAGAATCTGGCGAAATGCTAGCTAGCATTGAATATAATCCAGCAATGAAACTTGGTGATACTTACACCGTTTTTAAAGTAGTAAAGATAGATGTTAAAACTGAGACTTATGTAGGTAATTATAAGTCAGGTTCAGTGAGAAACATTGAAGAGATAAACACAGAGCTAGCAGAAAAGGTAGTTATATTCGAAGAGAATGTTAATACAATGGCTGCTACTAAAATTACCTCTACATACTCACTTAACAAACAGCTTAATATTCTAGGCAATGCTATTAATAAATTAGCAGAAGGCAAGACTGAACCTGAGTTTGATGAACTACGTAGAATGATTAGATACATTTCTCATACACGTACAAACAATGCTCGTATTAAATCTATATACGAACAGTCAGAGAATCATGTACTTGTTCCTAAAGGTGATCTATCTGCTAAAGTAGACAGAGAACTTAGTGGACAGTTACTTGCTGCTATGGGTACTCCGGATTTAGAACATAGAAGATCTCATAAAAACACTGCAGAACACGACGAATGATAGAGTATGTTTATTCACATGTTGATTGTAAAGAATCACTCGAATCGGTATGTGATGAACTAGTAGAGTTCGGTATTGCTAATCCAGATAAATTTGATAGACGCTCAGGCAGCTACTCAAATGAAACTTTGGATAACAGTGAGTCGAACTACTACACTCTATATAGTATACCTTCTAGCATTACTTCTAAGCTTGACGAATTACTTCCTACTTATAAAGGATTAGGTGCTTCTAAATATGTACTTAATAAATATGATGTAGGTGATTACATTCCATGGCATATAGACGCTGATAATCAACTAGCTTCAGGAATATTATTTCTAGATTCATATCATTCATGCTTAGCTTATATGAAAGGTGATGAAGAAGTTCTAGTACAGGATGAAAAAGGAACAGTGGTGTATCTTAATTCAGTAGAAGTTAAAGGTAGAGTCAAACATAAAGTATATCCAGTAAAAGACAAACCTAGATATACTCTAATAATTATAATTTGAAAGGAACAAAATGAAAACCAAACATTCATACAAAACAAAGGATAAACTTGACAAAGTATTTAACGAACGTGTTAATGTAGTTAATGAGTCAGTTTTATCAAAAGCTAAGCTCGATAAGTTGATTGCAATTGCTGATCGCCAAGAGTTTATTCATAACAGAGATATTAAAGGTATGCACGCAAGCCATCAAGGTAAAGCTGCAGGATTCGAAATGGCAAAGTTCTTGAAATTCTCTATTGAAGATCAAGATGAACTATTGAAGATTATTCCTGAATGGAAAGGTAATTCAATGGAGATCTACTTCCTTAAAGTACCTATCGGTGAAAGCATTCCACCAATTGATATTCCTTTGAAGGACAGTGCTATAACTATTGACTCTTTAGTATTATCAGATAAGTCTGAGATTATACTAGACAAAAAGACTTACAAACAAAGTAAAGGTGATCTACATACATTCACGTTAGATTACCCTCATAATGTTCCTAAGTCTACCTTTGAACAATTGTTCTTAGTATCATTCATGTTCTGATTTATTTTTAAGTTCAGCTTCTGTAAGACGTTTAATAATATCCTCCGCAGAAAATTCAATCACAGGACCAGCAGCATTCGAAATATTAGTTTGTTGCTGGTTATTGTTTTGTATATTAATTGTGTTGCCGGACCCAGTTATTCCTGGCATTCCCTTTTCCATCTTGAGTTTTTCTAGCTTATGCCTAGAATCTATTCTCATTTTTTCAAGTTTTAATGCTTGATTTGATCTACGTTTAAGTATAATGCTTTTATTTAATTCCTTTACTAGTGAAGATCCTGCTACGATAAGAGAACTTACACCTTCATAGTTTCCATCTGTTGGTGAAGCAGTGATAACATATTTAGCTTGTGCTATAATATCTTGTACATCAGTAACCATTCCCTTTACTGCATCATCTATATAACTCTCGTCTGCTGAATTGATCTCTTCATATTCATAATCATCTAATGTCGTGCGTATGCTCTCGTGCACGCCATGGTCTTCTATATTAGCTAATCCCGTGTTTTCTGACAATTCGTCATCTTCTATTATAGATACATCCATCTCATCAATCTCTTCTAAATACATATCCTGGCTACTTTCTTCAGTCTCTATCTCTAACACGTCTAAATTTAACAGCTCGGTTAAAGGCTCATCGTATGAACTATCTTCGTATGACATCTTCTTTTACCTTTAAAGTTTCTTAATATATCTATTTATCTCTTTTTATGCATTATTTAATGTAAAAGGATTGTACAATAGTTTATAGTGTGGTATTATATATCATCTTACAAAAAATAAGATGCATAAAATTATTAAACTATAAGGAATAAAATTATGAAAATATCAGTAGAAAAACTCGGCCTCCTCATTAATGCTATATCTGACTTCCAAGTCAAAACAAAAATCCGAATTCCTATCCTCCTCACAGCAGTTCATGGTGTTGGTAAAACCCAGTGTGTAAGTAAGATTCCTGGATTCAATGCAGAAATTGTTAACTTATCCTGTGCCGGAGATCCTGGCGAACTCATCGGTCTTCCTGAAACTTCAGTTGACTCCAAAGGTCGCAAGTTTACAGAATGGGCAAAACCTTCCTGGTTGATGGATGGCCTTGACCACCCAAAAACAATTTTCTTCCTTGACGAAATGAATCGTGGTGAAGATATTATCCAACAAACAATGTTACCCTTTACAATTGAAGGACGACTCCATACTCACACCATCCGTGATCAAGATGTTATCATTGCAGCGATCAATCCTGATAATGGATCTTACACAGTAAATGACTTTAGTGATGAAGCATTAATTGACCGGTTCCTCCACTTCGGATTCTCTCCTACAAACAAGGAATACATCACTTTCCTCCAAGGATCTGAACATTGTAACGGTGCTCTACTCGATCTCATCGATGAATGTGGACAAGATATTATTGATGTAGAGAATCCTAATATCAAATACAACAAATCACCTTCAAGACGAGCTAAATACAATGTGGCATGTTTCGCTACTTACCTCAATGAAGCTGGAATTTACGACAAATTAGGCCACGAAGTTTGTATGGTAGGAATGGGACCTGAATTAGGACCCCGCTTCCATGCCCTCAACAAAGACGCTCAGAAAGGTGTCAAATTGGAAGATATCTTAAGAGGTAGATTACCTAAAGACTTCAGTAAAGAAGAAGTTGAACGCTACTCCAATGCCTTAGATGCCTTAGGAACTCATATTGCTAAAGCCTTCAAATTAGAAAAGGAATCTGATAAATCTTCAGGAATCTTTGATATGACCGAAAAGGAAAAAATAAATATCGCTAACTTCTTTAATAAGATCTCTGCTGATACTGTTCATGGACTAATCGGTGGCCAAATTCGAGCCACCATTAAGAATCGATTAGCATCTGATGAACTTCCTAATGGCCTTGAATGTGGAGCAATAATCTCCAACTTCATCTGCATCATGGATAAAATCTTATCTGATAGTTACGGCTTTGAAAGAACTCTTCAAGAACGAGTATTGAAAAACGGTATCAACAAAGGTGCTAAAGCTAAGAAGAAATAAAATTTAATTACTGGCTAATCACACCTCCTATATTCCTTATTTTATGCAAATAGTGATTAGTCAGTAATTTTATCAATAAGTGATTGTACAACAAGTTTTAAGATGGTATACTAAATAAGGACAATATAAATAAGGAACATATCATGGCTAAGAAAAATAAAGAAATACCTACTCCAACATCATCCGCTCCAGTTGCTTTAAAGCAAAAAGGAATTACTCAGAAAGTTTTTACCGATGCTCAAGTCGAAGAATATACTGAAATTTTTAATGAGTACCTAGTGACTCTCGGTGGATGTGATCCATCAGCAAACATGCCTTTCCTCTCATTAGTACTATTCAGAATGGAACGTAAATTTGATAAGAAACTTCCAACAGCATGTGTTAGTTTCAATTTGAAAACTGATAAGTACACACTTATTCTAGGAGCAATGGTTCTCCAAGCTATTGAAGATCGTAACTTTGATGTTATTAAAGGTCTCCTCTTCCACGAAATTATGCATTGGAGTTCAAAACACTTTTCACCTGATGCTCAGAAATTTATCCGAGACGAAGTTATCAAAGACTTTAAGAAAGCTGGTCTTTCTGATTCATTCAAATTGGAAGGTAAGGAAGACTTAGATGGCAAACTTATCTCTTCTACTAAAGGTCAAATGAGAGACTTTGATAAAAAGATTAAAATCTTCGAAGCAGCTCAACGTAGATCAAACATTGCAATGGATATTTGTAATAACGAATTAGTTCTTACTAGATTCAAAAATGCTAAGAAACAAGATTACAAAGATATAATCCTTAAAACAATGATTGCTACTACTCCTAAAGATCAAGAAAAATTGGATGAATTAGCCGCTGATAGAAAATCTTTTCCTGGTCTATACGATGTTAGTTGGGTCCATGAGTTTCTTGATCCTAAAGCAAAGAAAGATGCTCCATGGAAATACTACTACGAACTTATCAAAGAAGACGATGATAAGAATGCTGAAGATGAACCTGATGACCAAGACGGTGATGGTGATGACGATGAAGAAGTATCATTCGGTAAAGATCCTGGTGATGGCGAAGGTCAAGGTCGAGCTAAACCTGGCAAAGGAATGCCTGGTCAACCTGGTGGCGAAAGTGGTGAAGGTGGAGACGAAGAAGGAGAAGGAGAAGGTCAAGGTGGCGAAGGTCAAGGAGATCAAGAAGGTGAAGGTGATGGTGATAATTCAGTTCAAGGAAATAGTAGACCTGATGATGGTACCTTCCATATCAATCAAGACATGTCAGAATTGATGGATGATGATAGTAAGGATGCAATGGATGAGAAAGTCCGTAACGGTATTAGAGCCGCATTGGAAGAACACCAAGATCAAGCTAGACAAGGTAAAACTGCCGGTATGACCGCTGGCGAATTAGCAGTATTAGAGATTCCTCGTAAAGAGATTATCAAAGAAAAACTTGATATTCGGGCAAGGATAGCGAATGCAATTAAGGGGACAAGCATTGTCAAAAGACAAACACGCCTTAGAAAATCTAGAAGAATTAAAGGATCTTACTTTAGTCCTAAGCGTAAAACATTCTCAACGACTATAGGAATTTGTATCGACGTTAGTGGATCTCAGTACGGCAATATACACGATGTGCTAAACGTCACCCTCGACTTAGCTATGAAATATAAATATACAGTTGATGTCTGGTTAGTTGATACTCAGATTCAAGATTTCATTCCTGAAGTTACTAAAGATTCTCTACGAGATAATAAAATTCTTAACCGTGTAGTATCATACACAGGTGGCGGAACGGATCTTACTGTATGCCAACGAGCTATGAATAAAAGATATGAAAATTCAGGCGACAATATCGTAGCAGTCTATATTACGGATGGGTACACTAATTTCTTGGATCATTCTCAAGGATGGACTAGACCTACTATCCAGATCATGGAAAAAAATGATGTGAAACTTCCTAACTGTAGACAATATGTAGAGTTTGAATCTTCAAACAATTCAGCTAAGTAATCCATAAACAAATAGTCCAGATGTAAAAGTCTGGACTATTTTTTTGCTTTAATCTAAATCATCAATGATAATGAATTCACATTCAAGTTTCTCTGTTATAAAAGATTGCCTATCGATATCTCGTTTAATCTGTTTAGATGATGAGTAGTGATAGGATTCATTCACCTCATATACTTTATTAGTTTTGATACAGTATCCATCTACAAAATATCTACCAACGGGATATTGCCGTTCAAGCGTTATACTAAATTCAATCTCAATATTATCTAGTATAGACTTTTCATTCTTTCCTATTTTAGGTATATAATGTCCTACACCGTCCGTAGAGTTATGCCAATAGTCTTCACCATATCTTTCTATAGTTGTAGACTTAATAGATGCTTTTACTTCTTTATTTTTACATGGGTGACTGAATCCATATTTTTCAAAACTCGTGTCTATTGCATTACTCTTACGTAAGAGTTCAGATGTTGTTGTATGGTCTCCATATAAGATAGCTATAAATTTAGAAATAGCAGGTTTGTTATGTAATTCAGCTAGGTGACTATGCTTGGCATGAAGATGAACTCCTAATTTACTTTTAAGATTAAAATGATCATTACATACTGGACATACAATATAATCAAGTATCTCACCGCTAGACTGCCGTTCCTTTACTGCATCCATATAAGTATCTATTCTATCATTCTTCTCTCGTTCCATTTTTGAATAGCTCTCTTTAAACTGCGCCGTGACATGAGCGTTATTAAATCTCTTGATAAAGTCTTTGAAGTTCTTAATGGATATGAAATTTATGTGTATGCTATCTTTATATTCTTGGTTGAATTTTTCTAGATGTTTTTGTCTTACATGCGCGTGTATAGATGCGTACGAATGAGCATCGTCTTTATCACAGAATGGGCATGGAATATTTTCTACTACTTGGCGTCCTACTAATTTCTTCTTGATGAGTAATTTAGCTTGGCCTTTGTACTTATCGATATTAGCTACTAATGAGTCTAATTCTTTCTGGTATTGTTCTAACATAGTATTTCCTTAATGTTTATGTTTACTAGATAAATAAGATAGAGCATGAAAGTACAAGGTATTTATTTTCCTACCGTGTATTGATATTAGATCCGGGATGATCTTTTATCTAGTGCTCTATTTTGTTGTATCTATATCTATTTATCACTTTAAGCTGTAGAAACTCACGTGGTAGATAAATAAGAAAAACACAACAGAGAATTACTGTATGAGAAAATTCATGAAGCTTTATGAGAAAGTAATAAACCAAACTAACATGTCAAAGGAACAATTTCCTTTTGTCCTATATGTTAATGATAAAAAATACAATAGCTACAAGACAGAAAAGAAATGTAATGAAGTTATTGCAAAGCTAAAGAAGATTAATAAGGATGCTGATTACGATATCAGACCTATATAGTATGCCATCCACTCGTTACTTAATATATGTTATACTGTAAAAAATATAAGAGCGTTTCTAGTACCGTCTAGATACATAACGCCATTTTACAATTTAGTTGTTTCTTTTCATGCAAAAAGAATTCATCTCACACATTATTAAATAATACATAAGTTATTAGAGCTGTAAAGGCTTAGAACTAAATCTGTACTATTATCGACCAAAAATTCTTAATGTGTTTCTTATCTAATGACTACCCTCACCCTACACTCCCAGTACTAGAATAGAAAGCATATGACTCTCTATTATACTCTAATAATATTAGATACTATTTAGATACTACTAGAATTCTATACTCGATAAAGCTTGTTTCTTATTAATTAATAATCATAAAGGAGAACTATGATATGCAAAATTACAAAGACTTATTAGATCATATACTTAGCAACGGATCTATTAAAGGAGATCGTACTGGAACTGGAACACTATCCACATTCGGTAATCAATTAAGATTTGATCTAAGAAAATCATTTCCTGCTGTAACATTAAAGAAGCTATATACTAGAACTTTAAGAATTGAACTAATCTGGTTCTTAGGTAATCATTTAAATAACGAGTACTATAAAGAGTTCGGTAGAACTAATATCAAATACTTAGTAGATAACAATTGCAATATCTGGAATGACTGGCCATATAAAGCTTATTGTAAAGCTAATAAAGATAAAGGCGATACAGTAACACTAAAGGAATTCATTTCATTAATCAAATATTCTGATGAATTTGCTAAAACTTGGGGTAATCTTGGTCCTGTCTATGGAAAGCAATGGAGAGATTGGGAAACTAAAGATGGTAGACATATCGATCAGATAGCTCAAGCAATTCATGATCTAAAAACTAATCCTGACTCGCGTAGAATTATTGTTAACGCTTGGAATGTTGGTGAACTAGAAGAGATGAATATATCTGGTCTAAGTCCATGTCATAGATCATTACAATTCTATTCAGAAGTTATTGACGGAGAAAGATATCTAAGCCTACAATGGGACCAACGTTCGTCAGACGTTTTCCTCGGGATCCCATTTAATATAGCTAGTTACGGATTACTGTTGCACATGATAGCTCAAGTTACTGGACATAAAGTTAAAGAACTAATCGGCAATTTAGGTGACTGTCATTTATATTCTAATCACATCGATCAAAGCAAAGAGTTACTTAATCGTGAGCCTAAAGAACAATGTACATTATGGATTAATCCAGAAGTAACTTCTATCGATGATTTTGACGCAGACGATTTTGAATTCAAAAACTACATTAGTCATCCGGCACTTAGCGCTCCTATAGCAGTTTAATATGATTCAGCAGGTGCGGCAAGCACAGCGCTTGATATAAAATACAACACTGTCGTTTATAGACTTAGATCTGTGAATAAAAAATTTATCAATTATTTTATAGTAAAGTAGTTGTACAATACATAATAGTGTATTATCTTAAAGAAAAAACGGAGAAACTATGAAATCAAAATTTAAGTATTTAGAAGTTACTGTGAGTACTGGAGGTGTATTGATTCAACCTCGTAGTGCTGCAGAACTTGAAGAAGTAAGTTGTTTTGACATTGAAGATAAGATATATCTTGAAGATGCTGCTGTTACATTATCTTCAGCGAATGATCGCCTTATACTAACTGGTAACAGAATGACACCCGTCAATGCTCTTAAAGAATATGATACAGAGCATGGAACAAACAGACTCTATATTCCTGAGTCTGATCTTAAGTATATCGATACTAACATCTGTCGGATCTCAGGTCCTCATAGTGGTCGCTTTCTTTCACGTCCTTATTATCAGTTTATCGATTATTCAAAGATCAAGACAGTTATTTGGAAGCTTACTGATAAAAACGCTTATGAATGTATCACTACTAATTTTACTCTTAATGATTTTCAAAAGAGAATTAGAGATGATAAGTAAACAATACTGGAACTGTTGGATGAATCGTGGATGCGAGTACACCAAAGTAGAAGAAGGAAAAATCATTGAGCGTCATACTGCCGGTGGCATTCTTAAAAACTCAGTATTGCTAAGTGGAGGATCTATCATGTCAGAAGAACTATTCATCAAGTATTATCGTGATGAAAAAGGAAATGAATTTAAAGTAACGGAGAACGTGTAATGAGTAACATCGCAATTATAGTTGATAGCTTTCAAACTGTTGAACTACCATGGCATAGATCTAGTGAGATAGATATGATTCTTAAAGCATCAGGTGCAGATAAACTTGTATTTGCTATTCTTAATTCTCCTATTACCGGCACAGCAGTTAATCCTTTCTCTGTACATATTAGAACGGAGATGCTCAAAGAATATCAATTCATTAGTTATGAAGTAGAGTATATTTCAATTGATGATCACCCATCTGACGAAGAATGGTCAGAGAATTTTGACATTAAGATTTCAGCAATTGCTGAGCCAGTTCTAAAGGATGAAAGTTCTTCTATTAAAATTTACGGAACTGATCAAGGTTTTACTGATCGCTATGCAGGAATCTTTGATAGTCTAATTGAAACATTTACTCTTAAGCCAGATAAAATTAAAACTAAACAAGAAAGTATTGAATACATCGAAGAACAGAGATACTTTGGTAGTGAAGCATTCAGAGCAGGTATCAAATACAATGCTCTTAAAAAGTATCCAACATCTTACAACACTGTTGATATTGCTATTATGTCTCAGGACGGCACTAAAATCCTTTTAGGTAGAAAGCCTAATGAAACCTTATTCAGATTCATTGGTGGCTTTGTCGATCCTGGAGATAACTACCAGTTGATCGGTGTTGATGAAGATAATGCTCGAAGAGAAGTAATGGAAGAATGTAGCATTGAAGTTCAAGATTTTACATCAGTAACTTCCATGTACATTGATGATTGGCGATACAGAAACGAAGAAGATTCAATCAAAACCAATTTACTTAGAACTGTGATTGCAAAAGATCAAACTGCTATAGCAGCTGATGATATTGCTGAAGTCAAATGGTTTAACTTTGATAAACTTAAACCTGGCGAATTAGTTGAAACTCATAGAAACCTATTCAGAGCATTGAAGATCTGGACAGTGATAGATGATCTAAAGGACTAGTATGAATCTTACTAAATTCTCAGAATTAGGAAGTCTTATATTATTATCCACTATAGCATCATGTGCTTTAGTACTCATAAGAGAGGATAGATATACATCAAACAAATATACTCAGTATAATCATATTGAAGAAGTTCAACATCAAGAACTTATAACTGATAGAGCTATTTATATTTCTCAGCAAAATGGTGTTATGTTGGAAGAAGCATTTACTCTTTCAGAGATGTTAACTATATTGGATGATGCTGATGAAATTTATAAAATCCATGTTGAATATTCAAGTGACTTAACTAATGACTTAACATACGAACCCATCTGTATCATAGATGATTATATTTACTACAAAAAACTAAAGGAAAACAAATAACATGTTTATAAAAATATTCATAGGCTTATGTATTATCATGATAGTAGTAAGCGCATTGTCAGCAATCATTAAGGCTCTTCTACCTATCGTTGGTGTATTAGTAATAGTCTTTGTATTCTTATTGCTCTTATCTTCTAAGAAAAAGAGCTAATATGAACAAGTATTCGATGCTAGGAGTATTAATAATTTCGGTAGCATTGGCCTGGGTATACCCACCTGGATTAATACTAACGTTAAGCTCAGCAGTAATACACACATGTGCCGTACTGTATGGGATAATTGCTATAGGAATATTAGCAGCACATGCTGATATCACTAGTGCATATTCTAAAGGATTGAAATCAAATATAGAGCAAAAACATAAACTAACATGGCTAAGATGTATCACCATCAGTGATACTTTATTACTCATTATTGGTTATGCTGCAGCTAGTATAGGATTCTTTCTATCGGGATATTGTTTCTTATTCGTAGGAACAAGTTCACTATTACTAAAACTTAAATTTAAACTGGCGGATTAGCTATGAGTACCGAAGAACAAAAATCATTAACATATTTTAAACCTATAATGTCAGCCTTCATTCTTGGATTAGCTACATTCTTTCAATACACAGTGCCCAATGTTTTAGTTGAGTATTTCATCATAGGCTTTAGTGTATTACACTTGCTTGTTGGATGTGTGGCACTAACTTACATATTCCATAGACCTGCATTAGATAAATGGAGATCAGAAATTAAACCGTTCGGATGGTTCAAAACAATATTCCAAATAAGTATTGTTAATGCTATTACAGGTATCTTTCTTGCAACTCAACTGAAATTTAGTTTCTCTGGATCTGCAATTTTCTATGCTTCTGTATTAATGTACATAGCTATAATCAAATTGCAACGGTGTCCGATGCCAGAAACAAGAGAATCTATAATGGCTAAGCACAAAAACGAATACTTAATCAAAACGGATTTATTTAAAGATGAAAATTAGAGATATTGATGCAGCACTTCCAATGGAATTGCGTGTAGCATCTAACAGAGATCTATTCACTTTAGAACAGGATCCTGAAGATGATAACTTCTGTAGAGTAGAAACACATGATGGTACTTATAACACATTTAAGAAAGCTATCGTAAGTATTCTATTAGGCCAAGGAAATTGGGTACTAGCATCTGATGCTAGATTTATTACTCCACCTGAAGTAGAGTATATTAAGTTTGATAGAGATTTTGAAGTAGGACGCTCCGTCGACTTGCATGACAAATTAAATGTTTTAGTACATGATCTATTAGAAGGTAGAACTAATGACGCACAAACATCACATATGGTCATAGATAAGGTCATTAAATTTATAAGAACAGAATGTAAGGTTAAACCAGATTTCACGTGAACAATATAATATTAGAGAACGTAGATACAATTCTAACAAAAGAACAGAACTCACCCCAGTTCCAAGAAGCAAAGGACTTCTTAGAAAAGGAAGTATGTAAAAGTAAAGAAAATAAAGAAACTCTATATGATCTAGATTCCTTTATAAAGGCTATAGAAGATCATGAAGATTCTTTTATTGGTGTATTCTGCAAAGCAGATGTAGATGACGTGATGGCACTTACTGGTATCTACTGGTCTGTAGATACAATGAAAGTTGAATATGTATTAGAAAGCGGATGCCATATTGGTGATGGCTTCGAAATGGAGAAATGGAATGAGTGGTACAGAACGAAAGTATAAACCCAGAAGCACAGTATCCACTGGTATGAATACTGGCACAAGGAGACATAAGCCTAAGAAGGGAGCCGGATCTTATTGCCGGAAGAAAACTAAGAGTAAAGATTCCTCATCTGCTCAAAACTACTAAATAGTTTAATAACATCTCGTCTACTAGAGTGATTATCCATTTGATCAATTTCTCTATAGGCGTTTTGTTTGCTCCAATCATTTGCCATAGAAGAATTATCTAAACTAACTTCTCTTAATGAAAGATTACACAGTCTTTCAAATGCAGCAGGATCTTCAAGGAACACTGATGTATTATCTATCACATCAGTTATTGTTTTAACTTTAGCAGCAATCGTAGACCATCCTGAATCTTCTGTCATAGTAATGTTATGTATACATTCTATGATAATAGTCGCTGAATAGAAATCTATTTCTTTATACTTATCTTTGATAATCTTAATCTGCTCTGTCATATGCTTACCGAATGTAACTAATTTACCATCTTCATCAGGATCTAAAACATTCCAGGCGTCAGTGTCATAATTATGTCGATGAGACATACCCGTATGCTTCTCTATAATATCTCTAATATAAAGCATTTCCAATGGAGTATATTCAGATATATCTAATCCTAAAGTATCTACTAAATTTTTAGCCATTCTTCTTTTACATTTTAATTCCCATTCTAAATCTTCAAACTCTTTAGTAACACTCCGGAATTCTGCATCGATGAATGATAGCACAGCTTCTTCAAATTCTTTGTTTAGAATCTTAGTTACAATCGTGTTGCTAGCAGATACATATTTATATTTGTTCTTTATTTCTTCACCCTTAGCGGGAAGAATTCCAAATCTCGTACCAAAATCTGAGGGTCCAGACCATCCGATCACGCCAATATCATCTAAATATTTAGTACCCTTATAAACTTTAACTTCAACGTTTCTGGATAATGTTCTACCACTTATAGCAAACAATCCACAATCTTCACTATAGTTTAAATATCCTACAGCATCATTGTCGTTATAAATTTTTGTTATTTTATCCAATCTTTCTTTAGTTTCTTCAGCATCAATAGCAATTGATAAGTATTCACTAACACATTCAGTTAAGTAACCACAGGATAAATCTAAATTATCTCCACGTTTCTTCTTTACTGTGATGTATTCCAACTCTAAGTTTGATGTAAGGTTTCTATAATGTTGATCAAATCTTTTGTGTCCGTAAAATTGAGAAGTACCTACATAGTCTATAAGCTTTACTGCACCTGTTTTGTCTGTTTGATAAATCATAATATAAAAATCCTTTAATTGTTTTATCTACTATATCCATACACGAGCAAATGTAAACCTAAACTAATAGATTTACATTAACTTTTTAATAATTCACCTAGGTGAACTTTTTAATGTTGTTTCACCATAAATGAACTAATAAAGTTCACTGAAGGTTACTTTACTTGTTCAACCGTAACTGTGTACCAAGTTTTTCCAGTATCATCTTCGATAACGCCTGCACTAATTTCGTTGTAGAAGTTAGTGACACCTACACAGATATTACCCTGCATGATTTTATATTTTGCTTTCATTAGATATCAATTCCTAAATCTAGTTTATAGTTTGGCAAAGTTTCAAGTAATTTAATCATTCTTTCAAATGCAGCGATGTCATAAGATTCTCCTTCTTCATCATCAAAACACCAGGTACATTCGAGGCTTTCTGATTCAGCAACGTTTATTTCTTCGAGTTTTGCTCTAAGAAGTAAGCCTCCTCTAGAGTCTCCTACTGAAGTATTGCCAAGTTCTTCTACAGATCCGATCCAATTAGAACCTTGATCGTTGTATTCTTTACCTTCAATAGCAATAGAAGGAGTGATGTAAACTAAATGAGCTCCTTCATCATAACCATGATCTTCTCCTGTACGACTGAATGTATAAGTATAATCGATGTTAGCGTCATTAACATCTACATCTCCATTAGTCACGATTGCATTTGGAAATCTCTTCTTAACATCATCTAATGTTTTAAAGTCCATCTTATTTTCTCCGTTTTTTTGTTTGTTTTTCTGATCTGAAACTTGCTTTATTGAATCCTTTAGATTCTGCGATAACTACATCAGTTCCAACCGGCATGATTGGATGAACTGAGTCAGTTGACAATTGATTACTCATAAACATATCCAGTTCTTGGTATGTAGTATAAGGATCAATGAATTTTTGAAATTCTAACTCTTTAAGATTAGGATTTAAAGTAAGAGTAAACTCTTTGTTCCAACTTCCAGTTATAGAAAAGTAAGGACATCTTTGATTATAGAATAACTCTTTCAGAAACTTATTATCTTTCAGAGTCTTAGCATACTTGTCAAATTTAAATACACATTCAAACGATTTACTTTCTCTGTAATGCTCAGCGCCACTGTTTAGCTTCTTATTGAATAATACTAATTTATCCATTTGATCTTGTGAGTAAATATACAAGTCATTGTTTTGTCCTTTACCTCCTCGATTTAATTGATATCTAGGATTTGCTTTAATACAATGATAAATTTCGCCACAGAACCCTACTATAATAGGCGTTATATTAAACTCAGTGTCATTAAAATAACGATTGAACAAAAGATCTCCTAGCTTTAGTTTTGTAGTAAGATCATTAGTTAATGCTTTAGACTCGTTGTCATCAAGCTTTCTTTCAACTTTCTCTCTTCTATAAATTGGAAGAGGCTCTCTATCCATGGATGCTACGCCATCATAGAAGTCTTTCTCTTTTGAATAAATTTTCACCAGTCTAATCTCCCTGCCGATATTAATACATCTGTTGGTCTAATAGAGAATCCAGAATTACATGGACTCAAAGTAAAAGCATCACCTTCACCTTCAATGTTGTACTTTCTAATTTTTACTACAGCTTCATCTATCAGAAATTCAATTTGATGATCAATCATTAATTCTTGTAAAGATTGCATGAATTTATAAACGGACTCAGTTTGATTTTCTATTGTCATTATTTAATATCTACCCTCTCTATTGTATATGCTGAGCCTGTTTCATTCTTAAAAAACATTACAACTTTTGAATTATCTGAATAAGAATCTTTATGCTGCAATACATGTAGATGGCGCTCAAACTCTACAGCTTCATCTTCGTTTTGTTCTGCTCTTCTTTTAGATGCCCAGTTGATGTAATATGAATCATCAGATCTTATCAATAGATTTATTCGTTCAACAGCTTCGTTGAAATCATGATAAGCATCTACATCATTGCATCTACCTTCATACTCTACATAACTGCATACGTCATAAACTGGTACTTTCATTTAATAAGCCTTTTATTATCTCTATTCTAGATATATAATACTCCACTAATATGTTTTTTAAACTACAAAGAGAGAAAAAGATGAAAATACTTTGCATATCAGATACTCATAACAATCATAATAAACTTACAGAAGTTGTTAATGAGTTGATAGAGACAGAAAAGGTTGATGTCCTTGTGCATGCAGGTGACTTTAGTAGTAAAGGTATAGAACGCCAAGTACGAAAGTTTAATAACTGGATGGAACTTGTCAATCTTCCTAAGAGTCATAAGATTGGCATATCAGGAAATCATGACTTCTATTCAGAACGATTCGGTAAAGCTAAGATGCTAATCCGATGTGATAACTTTATCTATTTAGAAGGGGACTCTACTACAATTGATGGAGTAAAATTCTGGGGCGGACCGTGGACACCTTGGTTTTTTGATTGGGCATTTAACGTTGCTAGAGGCCGGAATATAAAAGCAATATGGGATAATATACCAACGGATACTGATGTTCTTATAACGCATGGTCCACCTGCTTATATACTTGATGAGTGCCCTGATGGTCGTAAGGTAGGATGTACAGATCTGTTGAATGTAATTACTAATGATTTAGATATTAAAGCTCATATATTTGGACATATACATCATTCACATGGTCACCAATTAATAGACAAAGTGCATTATGTCAATGCCTCTTCTATGGGCGAAGATTACAAGACTGTCAATCCTCCAATCATAATTGAGATAAATAAAACAAAAACGGAAACAATTTAAATGTCAAAATTTACTAAGTTGTATGAAGCAACTAAAAAACAATTCATCAAAGAAGAATCGGATTATCCTGAAATCAAGAAACTATCTAAGAATCCTTCTGCTGCCGATTATAGGAAAGACGAAACATACACGGTGTATAATCCTGACACTAATGAGAAACTTACTAGTAGCATTACTAGACAATCAGCAAATGATATCGTAGCTAAATATCCTGAGTTGAAAATGGGTAGTTCTGCATGGGTCTCTGATAATATTAAGAGTAAATAATATGTCTAAATTTATGAAACTATATGAGTCTACTAAGACTCAACTAACAGAAGACTCTGCTTCTAAAAAAGAGAAAGATCTTGTTAAAAAAGCCTCTGATTTCCTTAAACAAATCAATGCTAAAGACGACGAAGTATCTGATGCTCAAGCTGATTTTGAACATTATGATAAGAAGTCCTATAAGAATAAAGCTGATAGATTACAAAAACAATCTGATAAACTTTCTGATAAATTTGGAAAGATTATTAGAGAGCTTTGGAAAATGGATAGTAAACTTGCATCTAAACAAGGTTTGTTTGATGGATTGGACGAGTCAGAATTCTTAGAAGAAGCCAAGATTAAAGGTCAAGAAGGTTCAGTTACTACTCAACTTGATAGTCCTAAGCAAGGTAACTCTGTTCTTAATGCTGCGAAGAAAGCAGAAGCTAAATTGGATAAAGATCATGAAGTTAAACGCATTCTCGAGTACGGTGCGGGATATGGGCATGGTAAAGCAAAATTAGAACCTGCTTTTCCTGATGCTGAGATTAAACAGTATGAACCTTTCCCACAAAATTGGCAACCTGACTACACAGTTAACACTGCAATCAAAGGTAAGTATGACATTATCACATGTAACAATGTTCTTAATGTAGTACCAAAGGATATACGAGATTCAATTGTAAAAGACATTGCTAAACTACTTGAAGTTGGTGGAGCAGCTGCTATTGGAGTTCGTGGATGGAAGACTGATATTCTTAAATATTCTAAGAATAGTAAACCTGCTGATGAAGAAAAAGCTGTCATTCAATTCAAAAAAGTTAAAGGTCAAGAAGAACCACTTGAAGTATTCCAGAAAGGATGGGATGGTAACGAATTTACAGAGTATGTAGACTCATTACTTGGATCTGAGTATGAAGTATCTAAAGGTACTGGCTTTGGACTTAAAGGTGCAATAATTAAACGCCTCAGCTAATCAAATAATCGTTTATTGTTTCTTAGTATTAAACCACTAAGGAGCAATATATGAATTATGTAGTACAATTTAAATGTAACAAAGACAAGAAAAGATGTACCGAACATTACGGTACATCAATTCAAACTATCATCGATGATAGCGTTAACAAGACTCTAACCTTTGCATTAGATCATCTAGATATCTTCACTCCACATGGTGAAATTATAGAAGATATGTCTAATATGTTTGAAGCTAAGTTACTTTAATCTTACACTCGTTTTATTTACAATAACAGATTTATCATAAGTAGAATCTGCATATTCTAATGCTTTTTCTACTGCCTCTTCTTCTTCATAACATGAGTAGTTAAACTCATCTTTGAACTTTATTGGAGACTTATTGCTTGATGCTTCTTCTGTGCAAAACAAACTAACTATGTAATTATTCATAAAGGTTTAACCTCTTTCTTATATTCTTTGATAGAAAAACCTATCGCATATCCAGTCTTTAGATAGATACCTTTAATGCGACGTTGATCTTTCGCTACTTGAGATTTAATGGAATGAATATAAACTTGACGTCCATAATGCATTCCGGTATCTCCGACACTAACAGTGCCGTGTTCATTTGTTACGGACTGAACAAATTTAAATTGTTTAAGAATGGGATCCATGATTAGGACTTGTAGCGTTTGATCTCTTCAATTTGAACTTCAGAGAATCCCATAGCTTGTAATGCTATAGCAAACGGAGTCCAAACATTGTCAATCTCAGTTTTACCGGTTTTCTCATGAACATTTTCATAATCATAAGTACCATAAAGATCTACTACAGCTTTTGCTCGTCTTACTAACTTATCACCATAGCGAATTGCCTTTGCCATTGTACGAGCTTTACCACTGAATGGCTCACCATTTTCACGAATTCTTCTGCCAGAATTTTTAAGGCCTCTTGCTCGAGTAAGATCCTTTGATTGAGGTAAGATATCTTCCACATCATAATGTGACATGCTACCGGGATCACCATAAAGTGCTTGAACTTCTTTTAAGAATTCTAAATCTACGTCACTAATTGTTGAAGTGTGATCTAATCTCATATTACTAATTCCTTATTTTAGTTAAGTTGATATTAGAATATAACTCACTAATAAGATTAGTAAACAACAAATGGCCAGTAAATGACCATTTATTTTAATTTATTACGCGCTTGTAGTATCTTGAAGGATAGAGTTAACTCGTGAGATATCAAATGGAGTTAGTTTATCTTGCTTCTTTGCATAATCCAAAGCTTTACTAATGCGAGCATCATCTGCTTTATCAATACAGTTAGCTAGAAATTCAATTCCATCTTTACCCATTCCAATTGTTTTACATAGTTCTGTAAGCTCATTGGCATCATCACTAACACCTTCTTCAAATACTTGTTTGAATTGATCTTGCTCAGCATCTTCTTGAAAAGCATCATTGTAATCTTTGAAATTAGCTTCCATGTATGCAGTAGTTGAATCAACATAACCAGCTAAATCAGATGCACTTACACCAAAGCTTCCATCATCAACAATACCAGCAGTAGGATCTTCTTGAAAACTTGCAATAGTAAATGGCTGTCCATTGATATCATCTATTTCTCTTAAGAGTGATGCAACTTGATCAAGCTTGTCGATAATCTGTGATGCATTATCTGTCATACCTTCTTCATTAATTTCTGCTACTGTGCTTTCCATTAGAGTGGCGAACTTCGATTTTTTCATGTTTAATCTCTTTTAAATTTTAATACTATTTTATCTATTTATTCATAAAGTTTGTTTGTTAGTAATATCATTTCTATATCTTTTAAGTTATACGATGCTCCTATAAATTTAATTTTGAATACATCTCTAGTTCCTACTTCTTTATTACTTTGTGTTATTGTGCCTGGTACTAAACTATGTATTGTTAACATGCAAGTTAATTCTAAAGGCTCTGTCTTTGTAGTATTTTCTAAACATACATCATATAGATATAAAAATAACTTCACTAATTGCTCTAGATGATTTATTTATTTCCAATTTAGTAACAAAGCAAACAAAATGTGCATCTATTGTTCTTTTGATATATTTATTAGAAGTAGAATCATACAGTTTTTCTATATGTTTAGCTGTAATGTATATATAAGATCCGGGTTGAACATTATCTAAGTTCATGAGTATAAGTCATTTGAAATGTTAAGTATGATACGCTTATCAACTCTATCAGAACTAGGAGTCTTATTTACTTTCTTTATATTAAAGATTAGCTGTGTAGCTGCAGGCTTCTTATACTTGCGTCTTACTGCAGCACATCGTTTTCCACATGATAATCCCCACCCTCTTTTAAGATCCGCTGATTTCGCTTCGTAAGATTTTCCGCAGTGGCACTTCATTCCTATTTGCATATTACATTCCTTATTAAGTTTTAATAAAATACCACAATAAACATAAAAGTAAATGTACAATAGGAAAATATGTTGTATTTTAAATAAAAACAAGGAGAAATAGAATGCACCCTGACGAACAGTATGATAATGAAGAATTCGATGCATACAAGTATATATCAAAAATGTTTGATGATAAATATTCTACTAAAACTAAAACTAATGTAGAGAAAATAACTTTAGAAATTGATGAGATAGAACAGAATGCAGATCAATCTATTGAAGCTGTTGAATCAACCATCGCCACACTAGATCTATTAATTAACAAACATAAAGATGATGCAGCTAAGCTATTAGAAGTAGCAGAAGGTATAGAAACTGCTAAGCTACTGCTTCTTAAAGAACTAGTAGAACATCATAAAACTAAAGATGGTATCAATGATGCCAAGAAGTTATACGCGTGAATATTGAATCGAAAAGAAAGATCCTATCTACTCATATTAAGAATACGAAAAAGAAATATAGTTTGTTTCTTAAGTCAGACATGGACTCTACTAAGCTAACTGATATTGATAATCTGATAGACTTTATTGATAACATGGAAGATATTCATTTATTGTATTCTCCTATAGAAACTATTAAAGGAGTAGAGTATAGTGCATCAAAGAAGTTAGAAACTACTGATCTTCAAGAAATAAAGGACCTACTTAATTCAGGTAACTACATCTATAAAGTTACAGTAAAGATTCCAAACAAGATCGAAAGCAAGTTGAAGTACACAATAAGATACGCAATCAAATAAGGAGACGTTAATGTCACTAAGAACAAAGATACTAGTAGATGATTTTAAATCTGCTATGAAAGAAAAAGACCTCGTGATTAAGCCTTTAGTTAAATCTGTCAACACGGAAATCAGAGGTGCTATTAAGAATAGAGAAATCGAGACTAAAACTGAACTCACTGATATTGAAATCACTGATATTATCAAGAAGATTATCAAAGAGACTAACGAATCTGTTGAAGGTTTTACTTCAGGTGGTAATCATTCAGAAGCTCAATTCAATAAACTTAAACTCCCTTACATGGAAGCTTATCTACCAAAGAAAATCTCTGCATCCAAACTCCAGCAGCTTGTTGATATTGCACTCGAAGGTCGAGAAAATCTTACAATGAAAGATATGGGTAGTACCATTAAAATGGTAAAGCTTGTCCTTGATGACACTAATAAGAATTATGATGGTAAAGAACTTGCTAACATCGTAAAGGCTTCACTATGCTAAAGATTGCTTTCATATCAGGACCAGGAGCAGGCAAATCTCGTAATGCTAGTAAGTTATATTCTCAGCTTAAAAATGATGGTATTAATGTAGAATTGGTAAGAGAGTTTGCAAAAGACTTAACATACCAAGAAGATTGGAAATCTCTAGGAGATCAACTTTATATTACAGGTGAGCAATCGCATAGAGAGTATATCTTGAATGATAAAGTTGATGTAATGATTACAGATTCTCCTCTAATTCTTGGTGCTATGTACGTTACAGATGTTCCATGGGCAAAAGAATATGAAGATCTTCTAGTTAAATATTATAAGTCTAATGATTATACTACTATCTTTCTTAAGAGAGATGCATCTCCGTATCAAGAAGAAGGCAGAACTCAAACCGAGGAAGAGTCTATTCAGTTGGATGAAGCATCTAAACACTTTATGGATAAGCATGAAATTGATTATGTTGAATTATCCAAAGACGAAGTTTATGTATATGTAAGAGCTTTACGCCTAGGTCTTCTATAGAATGAATTTCTCTGATATAGAAGAAGGTTACGTCCTTAAGATCACTGGTGAATTTCCTTGGTATTTTAAACTTTGGGATAACTTTAAATTAGCATGTGGATCTTACGGTTATAATCTCACTAATAGATGGGTTGATATTATCAACGTAGGTGACAAATTAGTTGTACATGAAGTAAGTCCTACTAACATATACGTAAGCTTCGATGATTCCAAAACTAAATACGGAATGAATAAGACTATGTTGGACTTATTTATTAAATATGATATCATCGAGCTCTATGACCGAATTGATGATAAATAGATAAAGATAAACTAAACTATTTGAGAAAAATAACTATGAAAAACAAATCAGTATTCATGTCGCTTTATGAAAAAACTTTAAACGAAGCACCTGAATCTAACTTAGTAACTGATCAAGATATTGCAGATCATACTGCTGATCCATCTAATGTAAGATACTTTGATTCTAGTAGAGGCAATGTTGATGTTATGTCTGCTAATGATAAAGGTAAGTATAGACAGAAACTTAATAAGCCTAAGTCTAAACAAATTCTTAAAGATGCTGGTATTAATAAACCATCTGAGCTTACTCCTGGAACAGTATGGGAAACCACTCGTAACATGGTAACTATACTAAAAAATGAAACTCGTAGAGAGCAACGTTATCATAATGGTTCAATGCAAGATGATCCTGCCGGTGCTACTCGCCGCTGGATTAATTATAAAACTGTAAGCAAAGCAACTGGCAAAGAATCTGAGCATGAAACTACATTTGATAACTTGATGAATCGTGGTATTGTCAAAGTTCATGAAGTTGGAACAGGTGAAGTTGGTAAAGCTCCTAAGATAGATAAACCTAAAGATTCAGAAGCAATTAAATTTCTTAACGATATAGCTGAAGAAATTGATAACAACACCAACTATCCTGGTATTACTGGTCTTTGGAATATTGATCCTTATGACGGTGATTCAGGTGCTGGATTCGAATTCGAATTAGACGATGTTACATTCTACGTAGACCTTGAAGATGGACCCGGTAAACCAATGATATTTGCCATGAGTAAAGAAACTGATAAAAAGATTTATGTAGATCCTAGTGAAATGGGATATGTAGAAGCTTCTAAATATATTCATGAACAACTTAGAAACAAAGCTACATCCACTGATGTATCTGATCAATTAGTTGGATCATCTGACACAGTTAAACAAGATGCAGTAGATGGCGCCGCTAAAACTGGAGCTAAACCCAATTCACTTGAAGAACTTCATGAAATGGAAAGATTTGCTGTAGACCAACTTAAAAAGAATGGTAACAACATGCAAGCTGCTATGTGGGATGACGAAATGCGAACAGTGTTTCAGTATTTAGTTCAACGTGGTATTGTTGAAATTAAACCGCATTCAAAATTCAAAGATGTAGATGCTTACTGGTTGGTAGACTAATGAGTAAATTTAACGAACTGTATGAAAGTACAAAGAAAACTCTAGTAGTTGAATCTGTAGAAGGTGCTACACTTGATAGACCTTTCTATGCAAGAATTGGTGTAGACGAAGAAGATATCTCTGACATCAAAGGATCTGTATCTGATGCAGAAGGTAACATTGCAATCGATCTCGTAGGTCATACTTCTTTGGAAGTTCTTTGGCGAACATATGAAGATGGTACACTTGAAATTGAGTGTATGGCAAACACACCTCTTAAAAATTATAAGTTCTTTGCAGAAAAATCTGAAATGGGTCCTGAAGAACCAGTGACTTGGCAAGATGGAGTATATCAAGCCAGTACGATTTGTGAAGCATACAACGAACTAAATAAAATAACTGAAGCTTTAGGAGCTCAATAAATAATATGAAAAAATCAATATTCGCTGCTCTTTATGAGTCAGTACAACAAACAAAACTTACAGAAGCAGTCACATTTGATTCTGAATCATTAGGTGATGTATACAGCGCAGGTATGGCTGATGTAATTCAATCTCAATTTGGTGAAGATGAGAACGTACAAGTAATTAATACTGCTAACGCAGATGAAATTAGTGCAGCATCTATTAATCAACTTGCAAATAATCTTAGAGAACTCAGTTCTGAACCAAGAACAATTGACTTGGCTGACGGAGCTACTGCATCAGTTTCTACACTTGATGATGCTGATGAAAAATCTGACATTGTTATCTTTCATGGAGACAATATTATCTTAGCTGATTATACTCTCCATAATTTCTCAAGATACGTGTCTGATGATGGCTCAGTGGTTACTGAAGATCATGATGCTAATGATGACGAAGACACTGTATTTCTATCAGATGATCAATATCTAAATAAACTTAATGTTACAGGCAATGATTATGAGTTAGTAACTTATAACAAAATTCTTGGTACAACTAGTAGAGTTTATCTTTCTTCTGATACTATTAATAAGATCAAAGAAGGTCATGATAAACTCAAAGCAAATCAAGAAATAGTAACTGAAGGTTCTAATTCTTATGCAGTGGAAGTAGTTGCATCTAAAGCTCAATTGGCTCAAGACGTATTCAATGACGGTTATAGAGATAATGGAACTATGGAAAGTACAAACGAGTTTGTATTTGCTGATAAAGATCATGCAGCTTCATTCACTGATGAACTTTTGGAACAAGGTATTGAACAATATGAGATTTCAATTGGCGATGATATCCTGGAGATATTAGACCTCTAATGAAAAATTCAAAATTTATTAAGTTGTATGAATCTTCTAAGAAGCAATTCATTACTGAAGGTAAAAAGTCTGAAGACGAAGCTTACTCTGAACTCTTACAAATAGGATCTGCTGTCCTTAATACTATGAGAATGGATACTGACAATTCTTACTCTAAGCAAAAGTATCATCACTACGGTGACAAAATTGTTTGGGAAGATGGCACAGAAGATTCTGGATATGTTTCATATAGCATATCGGTAGATGCTGCAGATCCTTTAGTAGCATTGGAATTTATTCCTTCTAATGAGAAAGAGGAATTTATGACATTATTTGATCAAAGTTTAGTTGATGCTGCTGCTAATTCAAACACGCCGTCTAATGGAACTTATGATAGAATTACTATTCGTATTACTATGGATGTAAGTATATCCCTACCACAGTCTAGAATTTCTGGCTTATCTGTATCTGCAGGCAATACTAATTATGGTACGCCAGTTACAAAGGCATGGATTTCAAATCCTACAGGTAATCCAATGAGCATGGCTAGAGATATTATGTCAGATCTAAATACAGATAATTCCACTGAAGGTGGAGTACTTAATAACTTCTTTTCTAATTGGCTTTGGAATAAGAAGTATGTTAAATCTGAAAAGCTATCTGCTTCCAGTAATTCTAAAGATATGGGCATTGGTAGTCATGCTTCTACTGATACTTATCATAAAGATGTAACTGCTTATGACTTTACTAATTATAAAGGATCTGAATCAGATCTATTAGAAGCTGCTGAAAAATCAGGAAACTTTAAGAAGGGTGTTAAGTTTGTTGATGGTAAAATGGTAGTAGGATCATCATGGGTAGAACGCTGGGACTAATTAATTAGTTTTAAGGCAAAGGACAATAAATTAATTTTTATTGTCTTTTGTGTTGTACATTACTTTTAGTTGGTATATACTAGACTTATCAACTTAACTAAGGAACAGATTATGAAGAATGTTATCAAATGCGAAACGATGGAAGAATATGTATCACTCATTGCAGGCTTAGTTAAAGAAGGTTTAACATTTGATGGTTATGCAACAGATCTTACAATCACACTAACCGGAGGATATTAAGATGATGTATGACGGAATTAAATTCAGAAGAAACAGCAGCATTGTAGAAATTAAAAATCCTGATAAGACACGTTCTAGCTATTGTACATTTGGTAGACTGGTTAAACAAGGAACTTATGAAGATGATATTCCTACAGTAGCATCTGTTTTAGTAGATCATATGACTTGGCCTGATGGTGCTCCGGTTTATGCCATTCCAATTTTACCTCTTCATCATTACAAAACAAACTTAGCAGTTAAAACAACTAATCACAGAAATGGTGACCAGACAATGGAACAGTTTCTTAAAGTAGATGGAATCTGTTATTCTAAAAAAGTTAAATTTATTTCTGTAAAGTAGTTGTACAAACAATAAACCACGTATATAATAGATCTATCAACTTAACAAGGAGTCCCACATGAAAAAAGGCGATCTAGTAAAACTTAACACAGAGACAAAATCGATTCACAATTGTCCTGAAGGAAGAGAAGATAATTTCTCAGCATGTATTGCTAACATCTATGGAGAAGACATGGATCAAGTAATGCTTGACAGAGATCTTCATGGTTGCAAATTCTGGAACACATCAAACTTGGAGGAAATTTAAAATGGAAAATCAACTCGATATTTACGAAAACATTGACAACGATGTATATGAATACCCTGTATCAGTAACTAAACCAAAGAAACCTACTAAACCAAAAGAACCAAATTCGAACCGTGCTACATCTGCTGACATTACTAACTACTCAAAAGCTCTCATGACATATGCAGCTCAACTTTCTGACTATGAAGATTCAATGGATCTTTACAGCGAGCTTGCTAAATCAAGAAGAAAAGATTGCATTGCAATTGATGAAAAGTTCAATGAAGATATCAAAGAGTGGACAGGTCTTAAAGATTATCCTAAAGCTAAAGAAGTACTTGAGTATGCTATTAGAGAAAATAGAGGTGAGTCTAAACGAAACCTTATAATCACTGTTGAAGAGATCATGGAATTTCTCATCATACCAGGAGCTTAATCATGAAAACAAAAGTAGAAGAACTCATTGAGTTTGCACCAACTCGTATAACTCAAGGTGTCAATAACGATCTTATAAAAAAATACATCAACACTATTTTTAAATCAGACTTTGTTCAAACTAAACTGACAGGTTTATTAGAAGCTCAAAATATCAACATACATACGCATAAAGGTGGAGATAATTTTAAAACTTTATCTAAACATAACATAGCTACTGTATTTAGATTAAAGGGTGTCGACACTGTTAGTATAGTAAAAACATATGTCTTAACTAAAGAATCAAGTCCAGCTGGCGAAGATGAACACACTTTAGTTCATTCACAAATTATACCTTATGAAACTCTAGTAAATCAGTTAGTTTATATGGATGCTCTTAATCAAATATTTAAAGGTTCTTTGAAATATGATAAATCTAAAGTAGTAATGAGATTTGCACATTCAATACACTCTAATGTACGAGACGTAGAAGACTTATTCTACTTCATTACTCAAGGTGCAACAGTAGATAAAGCACCAGATGGGACTTATGATATTGAATGTGACCTGAATAACGCTATATGTGAAAAGTTTAATGTATACAAAGCCATTAATGGTCGCGACTCAATTAATGAATTTAAAATAAAGGTTGATCTTTTATCTAATGATAAAATTTATACTTTAAAAGATGAGCTTTTATCCAAATAGAGATTTATAATTATGATATCACTAACCTTTGTATTATTTTGTATAAGTTTTTTAATGGCTGAAGCACTACAGAAAAGAGCAAAAGATGTTACACTAGGATCTATAGCATGTTGTATAGTAGGTGTAGTAAGTATTGTAAGATGTGTGTATTTGATGTTAACTTGTTAACCTTTAAAAATAAATGAATAAAGTTACAATAAGAGGTTTACATTCGCTATAGTTGGTATATCTTCTAATATCAACTTATTACAACATTATGGAGAAAGAACAATGCCAAAGATCAATAACATCTCATCCAACATCGCCACTCTACTCAACAACAGCTTTATTATAGCAGATGAAGAAATTCAAGAAGGCTTCTGTGAATGGGAACCAAAACCTGGCCACACCATCACAATGTTTGGCTTAGTAGTAGACTTCATTACAAAGTCTCAAGGAGAACTCAACCTCTGGTCAAAACCTGAAGGTGTAGAAAGAGCTTATTGTATCGAAGGTCATTGCGATCTTAGTACAGCATTTAAAGCATCCGTTGAATATGATTTCGAAATTGATACTAAACTATTAGAGGCATAACTAATGTATTACAAACGAATTAAACTTTCAGGTAAGATTCAGTACTGGAAGTTCATGGGAGTCTATACAGACGAATGGGGTGATAACTCATATATCTTTATTGTAAGAAATATTGATGGCTCTCTCAGCCTCCAAATGACACCTGCTGATTCATGTGAAGACAAACAAAACTTTATCACGTCAATGGATCTTACACCAATGACTACGACAGATTTTATCAAGGAAACAGAAGGTACTGTATTTCCAACTAACATGCAACAAATAAACGAAATGGAGATTTCATGAGTAGAAGTAGATTCAGTTCAACACCATTAGGATGTTTTATCCCGATGACCATAGCGTGTGCCATCCTCTGTGTAGGATGGGTACTTAATTTAATAAATGTGTTTAATCAAAGCTATGCCTCTGGCGATATTGATGGTATGGTAGTGATGCGAGTTATTGGAGTATTAGTAGCTCCAATTGGAGGAGTACTCGGTTTTTTATAACAATCGAGTGTTTCTTTATAATTAAGTTTAGAAAGCTAAACCTCTGAATAAGATCATTTAAATCACTAATCAATTACTCTTTAGATTTAGAGTTCTAATGATATAGAATACCTTACTTACTCTTCTAATACTGAAAGGAGTTGCAATTATTCTAGAACCTAATCGCATATGTGAAGTAGCATGCTTTCTATCATCATTAATAATCTTATCTTAGACATGCATAATTAATACAATATAATAGCGCCACTAATAGAAGAGCGCTCGATATTAACATGTTAAGTCCATATAGAGGAGACACTGATTTCGCCACTGTATATCACCTAAGAATAGCCTAAGTGCTCAAGATGATATACTTATTAATAAGAGCGGATAGGTAGAACTCGGTATAGATAATGTTTAAGCGTAAGATGGTAATTGATTAAATCTTCGATGGTGGTAGACTGGTAATACAGCACACTCATAATGTGTAGCATGGGGGTTCAATTCCCTCCCGTCGAACTTAGCATTTACCTCGGCGGATGCGATACACAGTGTGTAAAGGTAGATTGGAAACATTCAAAAACCGCCCACCATTTTATGCTCGTATAGTTCAGTTGGATAGAACAGAAAACTTCTAATTTTCAGGTCCCAAGTTCGAATCTTGGTGCGAGTACATTTTAAAATAGAAGATTATATTAAGTAAAAAAAGGAAAGAACATGATAAAACTTAAAGATTTACTTAGAACCTTAACATTAGAATCAGATGAGCTTAAGCTCAAACAGAAAGAAAATAATGTGATTGCTAGATTAGAGAATCTTGATATAGATTTTTCTAAAGTTAGAGTGGCACCATCTCCACGTTGGACAAATTTGGATGGTGATGAGCAAGTAGTAAAGACTAAAAAGTTCAATGATGTTTGGTTTAGAGATATTAAAGAAGTATTTGATAAAGTACCAGATCTTCAGGTATTAGAAATCAGGCTTATGTGTTGTTATCCTATTTCAGATAATTCAAAGAATGATTTCGAACCTACTAAATTTAAACATGGACATGTAACAGTTGGTGTGAGAATGTCAGCAGTTTATCCAGAAGGATTATTTGATGAGTAAAGTAGTAAATCTTGGAGTAAGTAACATCCAAGTAACAGACAGTTTAGACACAACTACCGGTATTACTAATAGAGGTATTACAAGTGATCTTCCTAAAACTCCTGAGTTTGAAGGAATGGAAACCTTGATACTTTCTTTGTACAACCAAGGGTATAACATTGCAGCACCAAACTTTGTACAGTCAGTCAGACTTGCAATTCAATCGTACGAATAAAGGAAAGTAAAATGAAGAAGAAATATTACAGAGTAAAGAAAGATACATTCATATGGACTGAAGGTGCTATTCTTGAATCTATGAAGCCATATGATAATAGTAATCAAGTTGGATTCCAACCTATTGAAGATGTATGGGATACTACTAGTCATGGCACTGAGTATATTTCCGGTGCAATCATCGAAGATCCTGTTAATGCTGAGTATTTTGAAAGAGTTTATACCGATGATGTTAAGGGCAGTATATTTAAGACAGCATCCCAACTTAAAGAACAGATTGCATCTGCATTTAAAAAATAAAAAATCTCACTGATAGCTTAATGGTAGAGCCCGTAGTCGTTAATGAATTAATTCGTGCATAATTCTAGGCCGCGGAGACAGTGGTTCAACTCCACTTCAGTGAGCACTTAATAAAGGAAATCGTTATGAAAGTAGTAGGTGATAATATGCTAGATCTAGCAGGCAACATTGTTAAAACTCGTAACTATTTAAATGAATCAAGATCACTATGGATATGGGTATAATCATGACATTAAAAGAAGAATTAGCAGAAGCTAAGAAAGGCATTGCAATTTTCTATAGCATTGATAGAAGAGAAAATGAGTATGATCACACGTCTTATCTAGTTCCTGATGATATGGACAATGATGGACTTTATAATTTCTTTGAATCAGTGCATGAACTTAAAATCGAAGATGTAGGATTCCATTTGGCAGATAACGATGACATTGCTGAATACAACATTAACTCTATAAGCGACGTGGATGTACACTAATGAGCAAGGGATTAGATAAAATAAAAGAACGTATGGATTCACCCGAAGGTAAAGCAGCTTTAGAAAAAGTTATGCAAAAATTTGAAGATAAACGATTAGCTAATGTAGCATACTTCGAGACAGATGAATTTAAAAAAGCTCTTACTCTTATTCATACTGACATTGAAATGCGATATGCAATTAATGGCAAAGGTGCGCACCTAGATGAAGAGTCTTATCGATACTTTCCAGATGATTTTAAAACTCCATACGATGATCTCATTAAAGTGTTTTCTGCTATAGATGAATCGGACTTGGAAGAGATTGAAATTTCAGTATCGATATTTGGTGGCTACATTAAAAAGTATGATGGCTTAGTATTTGAATGGATCTGCGGACAAGGAACATCGCTCATGATCTATAAAGAAGAAGACTATAAAATAAATGGAGAATGGCATAATGACACCATGTAGAACTTGTGGTGCTTTGACTGGTGACGGTAGAATTACCGAGTGCTCAGGTTGCGAATTAAAACGATTAAGAGAAGAGGTAAAAAAATGATGGAATATTTAAATTGGTTCACTAAGCAAGAATTATTAGTTCAACTGATGATTGCCGTTGTAATTATCATTGGTATGAACATGACTTATTGTATAGCAAGACTTATTATTGTAGGTAAAGAGATTGATCGTGATACTGACAATTCAGATTACCCGTGAGGCATCCTGATATAAGCGACTTTTATAACTCTACATATTCTAGCTTTAGGCGCTTTTTAAATAGTACAAATTTGCGTGATATGATGTCAGAAAAAGCACTGTTTAAATTTATGGACAAGACGTTTGTAGCTATTAAGCCGATGTTATTTACGTTAGAAGCTATACATAGTAAAGCAACATTAAGTGTAATTAAACATATAGTACCAGGCACTGATGAATATTTGATACTAGAAAAGAAATGGAAAAAGTTTAAAACTTCCGATGAACTTCTACTATTTTTTACTACTTATTCTATGTATGGTGGAGACTGTTCTGATATTCATAGAATTTCTCATATAGGAATACATCCAATAGTTGGCTATGAATTTTATAGCAAGCCAGAAGACTTAACCTACGAACTGGTATATTACTAATGTTGGCAACTATTTATAAAGAAGGACACGCGGAAAAGTTTAAAGAACATTCATTTAAGAAATATTTAAAAACTTACTATAGCTTTGAACATACATTGTCAGATGAACTTAAAAGTTTAAGTCTACCTACAATACTCCATGCTGTACTTGATAAAATATGCCCTTTGCTTGAAGCTAATAGAATTCCACATGATCCTAATTCAGTAATACGATGCTTTAGTGCAAACAACGCATATATGTCATCAAGTGTTCATGAATGCAGAACAATTAGATTCGGTTCATATGAAGTATTAGAGACATGGCTTTCTGTTATATTACTATACGGTGATTGTGAATTAGTTAATGTATGCGATCTTATATTAGCTCCATTAGAACCAGATAAGATTTATAAAACAACTGATGACTTTGGTTTACTTTTAAGATTCCATTCCACGTGATGTTCAAATGGATCAAAGGAAGACAAGAATCAGGATATTCTAAACTGTGCTTAGTATATTTCTGGTTCTTTGATGCATACCTAATTAAATTCAAAGAAGGTTCTTCTATATCTCCACATGTAGATGAAGTATCAAATAAATCTCATTTCAGATGTAACATAATAATTAAGCCTGCTAAAGAAGGTGGTGACTTTGTATGTACTAGAAATATACTTAGTCTGTTTAATCGTATATACATATTCAGACCAGACAAAGAGCGCCATGAAGTGACAGAAGTGATTAAAGGAAATAGGATAGTTTTTAGCTTTGGAATTGCTATTTAGTTCATAAAGTGATTGTACATTTCTTTTAGATGGTTTATTATCTAATAACAATTAATAAATGGAAACGCTAATATGAGTAAACCTCGACCACATATACGAACCGCCCCACCCAAATCAACATTCGTTAAACAAAATCGCAGACAACTTAAACTCTGGTTTGAAGGAGCTGAAACTATTTACGTAGATGGTCAGCGTATGATTGGTGGTCTTGGTGGTCTTGTTGATTACAGTGTCTATCTAGCACCTGAACATGGTGATGATGAAGTATACTTTATTGTTGATGATACTATAGATGTATTCCGTTCACGTTCTGATTTTGATAATCGCACCTTGTATATTCTTGACAATACAAAAACTGGTCCTATCGAAGATCGAACATGGTTTAAACTAACTCGTACTAAATCGGTGTTTTTCTAATGAAAGAATATTACATTACTAGATTTTATAAAAATAAAATCAAATTTTACTTCAGAGGTCCTGATAAATTTTTTAAATGGGCTCCATGGAAAACTAAACTATTTACAGTGAATCAGTGTAACACATTTGCTATTAAAGGTATTACACCTAAAGATCATATGTTAGAAGATCTAGATGATGATTACAAATATGGAGAATATTTCAGTAACAATGTTTATGAAAGATATGAAAAAGACATTACTGAAATATTTCTAAAACAAACCAACCACGAGACAGGCGAATTTGTATATGTCTACATGGATGATTACAAATTTAAGATTGGTCCAATTGGAAGCTTATATATCAACAGTATGCATACCGATGACTTTTTAGAAGAAAATAAAAATAAAATTGATGTAGATGAATTTATTCTTGATATCAAACTTCGATTTAAGAAATGGCATGAAGTGCAAGATCTTCGAAAAGCTGCTAACTTTAATCTCACTAAATCTGAATGCGAAGTTAAAGAAGTCGAGCGAACTATTAAAGTTTGGGTAGGTCGCCAATCAGCATACATTACCGACAAAGATGAAGAAGAAGATTATTGTTGTTTTAGATACATTTCAATCTAATGCATCCTAACGACTTCATGATTAATCTAGTACCAGGAATGGTATTAGCTTATGCATCTGATGATAATAGAGTTATTATGGATTTTAAGTCATTTGATTCTAGTAAGAAATTTGGTTTTGGTATAGTACTAGGATTAGATTATTCTTCTAAATATAGCACTGACTATCCGGTCTTCTCTTCACGCGATCCATCAAACTACTCAGTAACAACAATTAGTCATAAAATTTTAACAGTTAAATTAGATGTTGGACCTTATGATAAGTTAACTTCTAATCCAGACACATGGACAAATTTTCAAACACTACCAAACACTAAACACATGTCACATTCAATTGAATTGGAGTATTCAATAAAGGATGAATTCATTAAATCTAATTGGTTTATTGGAGCAGTAGGAAAAGACATGGAAGAATGTTTGTATAAATTAACTTGCAACAAGATGTACGCATGAAAGACTATAAAAAATTATTCACTGAATTAGATCCTTATGAAATATGTCATGTTTTAGTACATCACCCGGATCAGATTAGTAAAAATAGATTCGTTTATTATAGAATTATAGATGTCTGTGTATTTAATGATGTACTACAAGTTAAAGCTAATCGTAGTTCTTTCATGTCAGTATATGATATAAATTTCTATAGTGATAATAATATTCAATTGTATACAACTTCTAAGTTTGTTTTCAATTCAGATGAAATAGAAGATTGTTATGGTTTTTTTGAAAAGATAGTGTCAATTAGTACTTCGATGGATATATTAGTTGAACAAGGAATAGCTTATGAATTATACGGATAGAGAAAAATTAACAATACACAGTAGCACTATGCCTGATCCGCTGTACATCAGATATAGATTAGAAGATAACGCTATCGGTACTTATATGCTAGTAGCTCATCAATGTCCTTCTGTAACTAATTGGTATGTATGTAGATGGTACAAATGGTCCACTTACGGAGATGCTGAACCACAAGAAATACATCATACTGATTTATTTACCAGAGCTCTGAAAGATGAACTCCATGATGCCTTTGAAACTATGTGGGCTTATACTCAGTATGATAATCGAGAAGATGCTATACAACATGTAACAGTAGGAAAATTATATGGATAGAGAAGAACTTAGAGATAAATCTGCTATAGTTCCAGATGATTATTTAGAATTGCTTGCCACTAAAGCTGAGTTTATTGTACTCTTTAAATACAGCAAAGTAGCTCCTGAATATGATGCTTGTGCTAAATATTTCATGGACACTGATGGATGTTATGTAGTTGCAAATTACTTCATTGATCCAGCTAAACATTTACAATTACCTGAAGAAGTAGGTAGTGTAGCTTTATTTGAAATGCCTTATCGTTTGTATAAAATTCACGGAAATATTGGATCATTATATAATGTAGCATGCGAAGGTGATTTAAAACTTAATGATCTATTCGAAGCTCAGAAGTATCTAGATTGCAAGGCTCTATATGCCTAAATACGATAAAGCGATAGTGTCTGCAAGATATGGAATACTAAGAGATTATGATTCACATGCTAAAATATATGAAGGTAGACGTGAATATGAATCGCAATCTATATGTTATTGTATTCTAAAATATATACCTCCATCCAGCTCTAAATGGACATCATACGACGGAAGATATTATACTGATTGGCATTTCGTGGAAGATGATCATATGACATGCAGTCAAACTATAGATGAATGTACAATTAATCTTATGCTGGATGAAGATACTCGCGATGATTGCTTCAACAGTCTTATAATACATGAGAGCATAGAAGTTCTTAAAACTCATTACTTATGCAAGGATTTATATGACTGATTTCGTAAATAAATACGTAGTAGCAAAAGCTAAGTTAGTCATTGGAGATTATTCTAAGATGGCTGATCCTGAAAAATTGTATTCAGGAAAGATTAGATATTCTGACGGAGTTCTAGAATACTTTATTAAGTGGGATGCTCCTGGTACCACAAGTAAAGTTACTCGTTTCTCTGAAGCTGATTTACTAGCACTAAGTGTGACAAATAAAATAATACTTTTTAATACAAAGGATGCTGCTGAACTTTATACATCATGTGAACAATTATACGGAGAGACAGATGACAGACCCAGCTATTGAACAACCTTATTATCTAAATCAGAAAGATTTCTTAGATGATATTGATATAGATGAAATCTCTAAAACTGATCATTCAACCGACAGAGTATTTATAACAGATGTCAAGACAACAGAATATATAAACACTAAAATAGAATCTGTTGTAATCGTAAGTCTTATTAAATATATGCCAGGTAAGTTACATTTAAAATACTACAAAATGTCAAGTATTCTAGCATCACCTGATTGTAGCATCGATGAATCTGATGTCTACTATACTGTTACTATGAATGAGACAGAGCTTGACTTTGAACTTAAAACTATACTGAGTATGTCAAAAGAAATAAAATATGAAGAGCTGTATACTTATATTAGTACAACGAGGATGTACTCATAATGTGGTATAGAATTTCTAAAGCAGATATGATTAAGTATGAAAAATCTGAAATGGTATATGAAAAATTATTAAGAACGACTAAATCTCTCCAAATGCTGATGGCTAACTATCCAACATGCTATATAAAGAAGCTACCCGAACAGACTCATTTAGATACTTATAAATGCTATGTAGCAGAATCACTTGATGATTTATCCGTTACATATTATAATCATTTACATAATTCTAAAGACGTCTTATCAATGATGCATTTAAATATAGAAGCGTTGGAATGTTTTCCTTCATGGGAAAACTACAATTTGTTCAAATTGCATGATGAAGTGTCAAGGTTGTATGGCGATGAATAAAGACATAGTTTATTTTGAATTCGAGGGGTATGGAAATGGGTTCACCGGTGAATCTAAAATGCAATACTATAAAGCTACACTTAATCTCAGTGATGTACATTCAACTCTGGATAATTATGACTGTTGTAATATGATGGATGATAGTGATAATTTCATAGTTGGATCTCATACTCTAAATATTAAGATAATGACAGGAAAGTTTAAAGAACACTTAGATATAGAAGCTTTACAGAATAAAGTAATGTGTAGAGAGTTATATGAATAAAGATAAGACTTACTATTTTAAACTAACTGATCTTCTTCAGCCTGCTCCTTATTCTCCTGATGCTGGTCCTGATACTTATATGTCAGGACATTATAAATGTGAAGGTAGACATGAATGGCTTGTATCTAGATATGTAGATGACACTTTGCATACAGACGATTTTTTCCTGGTTTGGAATCACTTTACTTCTAGAAAAGCTATGGCAAGAAAAGTTGTCATGTTTAAAGATGAAGATGAAATGAGAGTAGAAATGTTAACGAGTAAGTTGTATGGATAGTCATTTTTACATTGAAGAAACTGAGATAGATAATTTCAACACAAGATCTTTTCATTACAATTACTATGAAGTAACATCGATGCCTAAAACATTTGGTAGTGAAAATTTAGAAATGATTAATGTTGTAACTATGATAAAACAATCAGAACACTTCATAGCTATTTCTATAAAAGAAATGAATGGTACTTATCGTAGATTAGAATCAAAAGAAGAGATGGACAATTTAATAACACTTAGAAGAAGGGCATTCAAGCTTTATGATTAGTCACCCACAATTTGCATTAGGTAAACCAGACAAAGATCCTACTTATCTATACAAAACGGAAACGATGGATGCATCAAAACATACACATGCTATTGTGTATTACTGTATAAGAAGAACAGATAACGCAACAGATCTAATTGAACATCACCTAGACAATGAAAATATTGACAGACTTCATGCTAACTTTAATAGATACTTATATAGAGAAGCTATGGGTCTCATGGTTACTGCTATGACAAATGCTTTCTTGCAAGAGAAGATCTCTTCAGGAGAATATACTGAGACAACTTTAGAAGAACTGGAACATCTATTAATAGTAAGGAGCTTATACTCTTGAAAAATTATCGTGACTATGATTCTAAGTTCTATGCGTATAGTAAGTCTTCGCTTAAATTTGAATTTGGATGGGCTGTCATGCATGTTTATTACTGTGAACATGTAGAAAATTGTATAGAAATGCTTAAGCATACTATATCATCATATGACGTTCATCTATGCTCAGATGCAAACCCTGAATTGATATCTACCAAAACTACAGGAAAGCACCCATATAGATCCACTCCTTCATTTTTTGATGCTGTTGATAGTGGTGAACTAATAATAATTAAGCTTGATGATATAGCTACATTGTTTGCGTCATCAATACTTTATAACTAAGGAGCTTATACGCATGAGTGAAAAAATAGAAAACATAAACCTAATTGAAGATCTATATTACCTGCCAATGGAAACTTCTATGCAGAACTTTGTTACAGTTGTATTTGCTATTCCTAAACGTGATGGATATATCTATGATCTAGTATTACACGCAGTATCTGAACCTCAAGTACTTGATTCATATGATAGTTGCCGAGAAGATATGAGACTTGACTCAAGTAAATATATGATATCAAAATGCTGCGACTTAACTTTCAAGAATTTAGTACAATCTGGCTATTATAAAAAGACTACACTAAAAGAATTACAGAATATTTCAATAGCATTGAAACTTTACTCTTAGTATTGTTTACTATGATAAATAAAGAAAAACTTACAAGGAAAATAAATGAGTAAATCTAATCAAGATAAGTATAAAAAACTTACTGACATTGAGCATGTACTACAAAGAAGTAACATGTATCTTGGTAATACTAACGATACTAAGTTTGAGAATTCTCTGGTGATGGATAAAGAATCTAACAAGTTCGTAAAGAAAAATCTTACATATAACCCTGCTCTAATTAAAATGGTAGCCGAAGTTCTAGATAATAGCGTAGATGAATCTAAAAGAAATAAAGATCTCAATCGTATTAAAGTAGATTTTGATATTGATAAAGGTTGGATTTCTATCTTTGATAATGGTGGCATACCGGTAGAAATGCATGAAGAGTATGATCAATGGATTCCTGAAATGATCTTCTCTAGTCTCCGATGTGGTTCTAATTATAACGATGATGAAGAGCGTACTCAGATTGGTACAAATGGTGTTGGTAGTACTCTTACTAATATCTTCTCTACTAAATTTACTGTAGAAACATCTGATGGAAAGAAACATTTCAAACAAACATTCAAGAACAATCTATTTGAAAGAGATGAAGCTCAAATAAAAGATGCTAAAGATTGTAAAGGATTTACTAAAATTACTTTCTATCCAGATCTTGAAAGACTTGGAACTAAACTTGATGAAGATACTGTAGCTGCAATTACTAAGCGTGTATATGACATGGCTGGTCTTAATTCAAATATTCAAGTCAAGATTAATGGACATCTTATTAGAATCAAATCATTTAAAGATTATGTATCACTATTCATCGATGACTTCTACTATGAAGAATCAGAAGATCGTAGATTTAAAGTTGCGATTGCTCCAAGTAATGGATCATTTGACGTAGTATCATTTGTTAATGGATCTGCATGTTCAGACACAGGTTCAACTCACGTACAGTATGTTATCAATCAGATTATAGCAGAAGTTAGACCTTATCTAAAGAAGAAATATAAAATTGATGTTAAGCCAAATATCATTCGTAACTTTATTAAACTTTACATTGATGCTACAATCATTAACCCTGAATTTGATTCTCAAACTAAATCACTTTTAACTACTACAGTAGCTAACTTTGGTACTACATTCGAACTTCCTAAGTCATTCATGAGAAACATTCTTAAGACTGATGTTATTCAATCTATTGTAGATTATGTAGAGCTTAAAGCTAAACAAGAAGAGAATGCTAAACTTAGAAAACTTAATAAGAATGTAGATGGATTCAATCCTCGTAAAATTGCTAAACTTATTGATGCTGAAACTAAAGATAGAACTAAAGCAAAGCTATTAACAACAGAAGGTCTATCAGCACTCAGTGGTCTCATTGGTAGTTGTGATAAATCTATTTACGGAGGCTATCCTTTAAGAGGTAAGTTCGTAAATGTAAATGGAATTGATCCAAACAAACTACTTCTTAATGAAGAATTCAAAAATCTTATTGTTATCATTGGCCTTAAGATTGGTATAGAAGTTAAATCACTTGATCAACTTCGATATAACAAATTTATCATTTGCTGTGATGCGGATGTAGATGGAACTCACATTAAATTCTTGTTGATTAATATGTTCGTAAAATTCTGGCCTGAATTAATGGAACTTAACTTCTTCCAAGACTTAAGATTACCTCTTATTAAAGTAATGAAAACTTGGAGTGCTAAGGAACCAATGGCAGAATTCTTAACAGAACCAGATTTCGAAGCATGGAAAGAGAAAAATCCTGATCTCAAGTTTGTTTCTAAATACTTTAAAGGTCTAGGTGGTCATACATCTAAAGACTTCAAACATTACTTTAAAAATATTGATAGCTACTTATATGATATCACTCACTCCAATGTTAAAGAAACTGTAGAGCTTTTAGATCTAGGATTTAATTCTGGTAGAGCTGATGATAGAAAAGAGTGGTTAGCACTTGAAGAAAAGTAATACAACCGTTGATAGACTCGCAGCCCGCACTCTTAGAGCTAATAAGGTTGGACTGTTGAGTCATTCAAAATACAAAAAACTTATAAAGGATATAAATTATGTCGATACACCAAAAACGTGACGGAAAGAAAGCATTGGAAGAAATGCTAAATAGATTTACTAATGTAGAGTACTTCCCTAAAGAACAAGCTAAAGAGAAAGTACAAGATGCAACCATGCAATCGATTTTTCCAAATGATATGCCTGACAGAGAAGAAGTAGCTAAATACATTAAACAATTACTAACACCTGTCAAAGAAGTAAAGAATGGTGTTAGACAACATCCAACAATTGATCCTAGTTATGTTATCGATGCATTAACTGATTATACTTTATCAAAGGTAGTTCAACATCTCATTCCATTGGATACATCAGATAGAACTCGAGTACATTCTGCTATTGAAGCAATGTTACTCGAGTCTGGTACTTACATCAGTTCAGGTAGTAACATGTCTTTAATCTTTTCTGAGAAAATTCCAAGACTTAACGAACAACTAATTGCAGATAATCAAGATCTATTTGATATCATAATGCTATTGAAGAACGCTAAAGACGAAACTAAAAAGTTTGAAGACTATGTTCCAATTCAATCACTTAAAAGAATCGATGAACTGTTCGAGTGTTCACCTGAACATAACCAAATAAAAATGTTTAAAAAGTACAATATAGCAGTGTAAATTTTCTATTAGTGTGGTATAGTAAGTACTAACTAAAACTAAAAGGAAATTAAACATAATGAAAACGAAACCCGCAACTCTTGCAATTATTGGTGATAATTTTACGGCACAAAGTTTATTAGCAACTTTAGGTACCGAGTCAAACTATTTATATGAAGATGTGCATGTATTTAGTCTTAATCAAAAAACATCACCATGGGTTAACGGTCAAGTTTTCAAGCTGAATGAAACAACCTTCAGATTCTATGATTACTCTTATGGATCTGATAATGTAGATGCATTAGATCTTTCATTTGATTATGATAACACTTTTCTTAATTACAATGAAAGATTTGATCACACTACTACTCTTAAAGAATTTGTAGACTATTACAAAGCAGAAGTAGAACAAAGTATTGGAGCCTCTCAAACTCTAATGAAAGCATTCAAAAAGACAATGAAACATAGTCTAACATCTATTAAAGATCGCTTAGATATTATTAAACCATCATGCATTATTAACACTACTAGAGTAGATGATATTAACCCATTCGTAAATGCTAATCACTCTCTTAAAGAACTTATTAAAAGTCACAACTCAACAGGTGATACTAAAGAAATTATGTTTTCATTAGAGTCTGTAATTGAAACGTTTGATAACTATGATTTATTTCATGGCGAAGGTTACGGAGAGCTTACTACTATTGGAGATTTAGCAACAGCAATTGCTGATAGTACAGGTGATGAAGACATTACAACAATTGTATCTTCTTTATTAGAATGGACAGTATCGTTCAATGGCTACACAGAACTTACAGGTAAAATGAAAATTCTATCTGAAGCAACATCGCATATCTCTGACACACATAACAATTTACTAACTGCATGTACATTAGAAGAATCCTATCTCAATCTACATAAGTTCTTTATCGAAGAGTATACCAACAAATCAGATTCAACTTACATTGCTTTAACAAGCAAATCTATCAGCTATGATATAGAAGAACGCTACTTAACAAATGAAACAGTGATTGAGAAACGCTTATTCGAATCTTTTAAGGAATATAAGAAAGCAATCATCATACAGACATCACGGCTTATTGGACTAACAGGAACAGAATCTTATTACAGTAGTGAATCAGAAGTAGATATTCTTGCTGAACTTAAAAAGAGTAAACCTGAACTTCACAAAGTTTATGAATTCGGTAAGCTTATTAACGAAAAGTTTAAAGGTATTGATAATACATGTATGCTAAGACGAACTGTTAATAAAACAGTTGAATCTATTAAGAACTATGATGTTCTAGTATCTCAACCAGATCCGTATAGCACTACTACCTTTCAATGTGCCTCTTCTAATATCCCTTATTATTACTGTAGCTCAATTGATCTAGCTATTTTTATTATAGCAGTATCAAATGAATTCAGAACTCACAACACTAAAACTCAAAATACAGTTGTATATGCCCCTGATAAAAAATCATCAATTATAAAAGGATTAGATAGTCTTGATTCAACTGACATTCTTATTACCTCACATGCCCATGTTATGAGATTTATGAATGGTCTTTCTACAAATGATATGATATTCTCCCAGACTAGCTTTCTTAGAAAAGTGAAAGATCATTTCATGCTAGAGAAAAAGATTAAGCCACATATTGAATCAGTTATTAAGAAATATGATATGTCTGAAGGTAGATATGAATTCATTCTTGACTTATCAAAGCGAATGCGAATTTCAATGGCAGGTTTCTTATACGAACAGAACGAACATTACAATCCGGTCATGCCAATTGTTCAACATGGTTATACATACAGAGCAAAGTTTAGTAACTCTCTTACACCTGAAAGAGACTTAACAAATCCTATCAGTGATTACAATATGATCTATAGCAGATACAAAAAAATCAAAGGACAGATGAAACCTGAAATGGCAATCAACAGTCTAAACTTTACCCACTTCAAAGATTATAGCACCTTTCCAGATATAAAAGGTCTCAACATCAATGTATTAAGTGAAGACGAAATCTACGATTCAATTATTCATACGGCATTAAAAGGATAGATCATCATGGATATGATGTATATGAATGGCGAAGAACGAGATCGAATATTAGCATACGAGACTCGTACTAGACTAGTAAGATATTCTGACGGAGATATATACCAAGTATTTGATTTATTGCTTATCAAGAGAAGAACTAAAGGTATGAAACTCTTTTGGTTATTTCAATTAAGTGACGGTGAATCAGTAGAACAACATAAGTATCTTAGACATCCTATTGAAAGTTCTTCTATTACACAAAGACAGAAGTACGTTAAATATCATGAACGTAGTGAAAACTTTATAAAACATATAGAGTATCTTAACAAAATTTTAGATGATAACTGGATTAATGTTTCTTAGAAACTAAAAAGAGATTTTTGCAATGGAAGATAAACACGCTATGGACCAGATAGAAGGTCTATCAGATGCATCAGTTGACATACTCAAAAGTAATTACGAAAGCGTATTACCAGATAAGATGCAGAAGTTACACCAAGCTCTTATCGAGTCTCTTGATTTATCTGAATTTAATATACAAGAAAGGTCAATGGCTGCAAGTAGAATAGCACTCACATGGGTAACTAAACACCACACAGAACAGCATGTCCTCAAGAAATTAGAAAACAAATTGGACACTTTACAAGATGCTTATGTAGAACAATACGGAGGAGATCATGTTCCTAAGTATGTTACTATTGCTGCAGCTGAAAAAGATGTATCAATTAAAAAACTTAAAGATGCTATAGATATTCAAGCAGATGTTGTAAGATATTTAGCAGAAACAGTTAAGATAATTAAAGAAAACCCATGGTCAATTAAAAATGCAATTTCAATCATGCAAATGGAAAGAGTATAATGATAGTAAATAAAGATGGTTCAGTAGAGTTTCCTGAGTGTATGGAGATCTGGTCTCTTGTAAATCGATTCGTAGATATTCCTAATGCCAAATTTGCTTTCTATTTAAAAGAGAATAAACAATTAAAAGATAAGGAGTATAAACATACAGTTAGGCTTTCTATTCCTATTCTATATGCAGCATGGCTTGGTAGAGATTTAGTTGTTAAACGTAAAGAGAAAATTATTCAATTCAAACAGTATCACGAAACTAAGTATCAGATCTACACACTACCACTCAAGTGTACCGAGAAAGAGTTTAATGAAGGTGCTATTAATCCAACCTTAGTATATGAAGAAGAGATCACTGCTGTCACTAAAGTACGTAATGCTAAACTTGGATCTAACTTTAAACTTAGTCTAATAGAAGAATCATACTTTAAGCTAGGTGTCTTTAAACAGAGACGTAATATTAACAAATACATCACTGATTTCTTTAAGGCTCATGCTTATTTAAATTGTAGATCATCTGATGGTGAAGATAAAAATTATGAAGAACACTTAAAAGAATCTGATGATTGTCGTGCTAGTATTATGTACGTGATTGATAGTTATATTAATGCATTCAATTCAGTATGTGTAAATATTAGTGAACGTAGTGCTTCTATTCCTGTCGCAGATAATATACATCAGATGTTTGAAGACTTTCAAACGTGCTTTAAAAATCTTAATGAATACCCTGTTGACAGGGTGTATGACATTCTAGATGAATTCATATCTATGGGTGGCATGGAAGAGGATTTATATATCTTCTTACATCTATTTTAGAGATAAATATAATAATGAAAATGAAAAAGGAAACGATAACTAATGAGTAAGAAACGAAAGCTTCAGTTCAAATCATTTGTTGAGTCTATTAGACAAGAGCTCAATGAATCAGGCTCATTGGCTTGGATGGATGAGTACAAAGGTACTAGAACAGAAGAAGAAATACTAGCAGAGATCAATAAGTACAAGACTTCTGGTAATTATACTTCACGTAAAATGCATCTCTTAATTGATGGCATTAAACAAGAACTCCCAGTTGAAATGTATGCTGACCCTGAGTTTGATACAGATCAGATGATGGCAATTAAGTTTGCACTTGAAGATGATCTTACTGTGGATGAAGTTAAACTATTCAACGATCCTAAGTATGATGCTGGACATATGAGTGTTATTGTATCTGTACTTGAATCTGAGAAAGATCCAACTATTTTACTTGATACTAAATGGGAATTCGAGCAATTGCTTGAACTAGAACATCTAATATCTTACTCAGATAATATCGCATCTGATATGACAAAATATGGCATAACATATTCTTCTACTCCTGAAGAAATGGCTGATGCTAATGATAAAATTTTTAATAATTAAACGACAACAGGAACTTATATGAAAGAAACAAAATTCAAGACTCTATTAGAGTCTACAAAGAAAGAGCTTTTGGAGTCTAGGACTTCTGATACTCGTAAACATCTGATGAATGAAGATGGTCCATTAGTAGCTACCGTTGATGCTGTTATGACATGGGCAGAAGGCAAAGATTGGGGTGACAATATAGAGTCACTTAGCAATATGACAGTTAATGGTGTAGAAGCACAAGACAACGAATCATCTGGTACTGATGTTCTAGAAAAGCTCAAAGCTTCAGCAGATAAAGAAGTAGAAATTGACGCCCTATCTGATGGCGCTATTTTCGTTCTTAATCTGAATGAATTTGAAATCAAAACTGATAAGCTTGTTACAGAAATTGAAACTACTTCTAATCTTAATGAGAGTAGCTCAGATTGGCCTAACAGAGTAAAGATTTCTCCTTCATATAAAGATGATGAGAAAGCTCGTTTAACTGTATTTGATTGGACAGGTAAGACTGATTCAACTGGACCTATCCGTACGTACTATGAAATGAGTAGTGATTATCATACATCAAAAATTGATAACGTTATTAATGCGGTAACAGCAGCAATAAGAAATGATGATATGTTAGATTATGACTCAGATGTTACTGAAGAGTTTGCGGACGATCCTAAAGTTCAAGAACTTAGAGACTTAACTTCCACGATTAATGAATCAGAAGACAATGCAAATTATCAAGAACCTAGCTCTGAAAGAATGTCAGAAATCTATAAGAAGTTTAGTGATATTGTATTCGACGAAGAAGGCTTTAACGCTTACATTCCAGGTGCCGATTTTGTCAAAGCTCAAGAAGATCTTTGGGTAGAGTACAGCATGACAGAAGAAGAGAAGCAAGAGCTTATCAGTATGTATTATAACAATGCTAAAAACAAGCCATTTACTCGTTCTTTTACTGACTCTGAACAAGAAATGGTTGATGATGGATGGGAAGAAACTCACGGCATTGGTCTTTTTACTAATGCTTCTAAATATCCAAAACTAACAATTGATACTAATGCAGGTCAATTGTTTGTACAAGATATTCCAGAAAGTGGAGCATTCAACAATTCATCAGATGATTGGCTATTCGCAGTTGATACTTATTCTGAATTTCTAGAAAAAGTTAAAGAATATGAAGGTTACCTTCTAGAATCTAAAGATGAGTTCTCTGACATGTCAGATAGCCAAATCGATGCAAAACTCGCCAAGCTGGTCAAGAAACATAACATCGAAGTAGAGGAACTGTAAGATGGCAATCACAATTACTAAAGAACAAGAAGCTGCAATTGCAGAGTACGAAGCTTATACCAAAGAGATTGAAGCTCTTAATGCTAGTCTTAAAGCTCTTAAAGCAAAAGCTAAAAACTCTGAAGCTATCGTAGCAGAAGTAGTAAAAGATATGGAAGAGCATGGTGAGAAAATTATATCAACTAAAGATGCCGTACTTACTATCAAGCGTAAAAGCCATGATAAACTTAAGAACCCTTCCTATGCTAAACTATGGGCAACTGCTCTTACTAAATTGAATGACAAAACTCAAAAGGTTCTTGTAGAAATTAAAGAAGAAGCTGATGTTATGACTCATCAAGTTGCAACATTTAACGCAGTAGCTAATCCAAGTAAAGAAGCTTCTGTTGTTATTCAAGAAGATGAAGACGACGATTTAGCTATGATGAAAGCTCTGGCTAAAGAATCTGTTAAACGACATGCTGGTAATATTGATGAACTCCTTGCTATTAATGAAGCAGCTATGGCTGAGTTTATTGAGACAGTGAGTGCTTAATAAAGTAACTTAAAATAGTTGCAAATCAATAAGAGAAGAGGTGCCTAACGGCGCCTTTTTTTGTTTTATATACTATATGAAACCAATAACAAAAAAGGAAAATATATGTCTATAAAAAGTCTAATGAAAGACATCCGCAAGAAAACAGATTCTGCATCATTCACTGAATCATCTTATGGTGTAATTAAGAATTGGATCTCCACAGGAGACATGGCTCTAAACTCTATCATCTCTGGTAGTACTGATAGAGGTGTTCCATCCGGTAAAATTATAATTCTTGCTGGTGAATCACAGTGTATCACTGGAGACACTCTTCTCCATGTGTATGGTAAATCTTTATTTAATGAGGATCATTACACTGAAGCTATCGCAAGTGATCACTACCTTAACGTAGTCGCTGACTCAGATAAACAAGATCTTGCAAATATGAACCAAGAAGGTTATGCTGAACATTCTGATATTAGTAAAGGTCAATCATTTATGCATGCAGTTGAAACTTTAGTAGAATTTGGTTTTACTTCAGATGAGATTGTTTCTCAAACTTCTATCCCAAATAAACTATTATCTGCAAGTTTTAGTAAAGATCGTCCTAAAGACATTACTCTATATGAATGGATTGGTAGAAACCTTACTAACCTTACTCTTATTAAAGTAATGCTTATGTCTCAGATGTGTGAGAAAGAACTTCCTATTAAGCTATTAGCAAATGGAAACCATGAAGGATTATTTGTATCAAGTCCTGATGGTTTAGTTCGTATAGCAAATTTCTTTGAGAAAGGTGAACAAGATATCTGGTCTGTTACAACTACTAGCAAGTTTAGTGTTGAACAAGAAGATGGAACGTTTGAAGAAAAGGAACGTAAGCTTACACTTGAATGTGCCGCTGAACATGCTTTACAACTTACTGATACTGAAAACGAAGGTATTGAAAAATTCGTCTTTGTTAAAGATCTTAATGAGTATGACATTACTAAAGTTGAACTTGAAGGATCAGTATATCCTGCTGCAGTTACTCACATAGAAGATCTAAAAACAAAAGAGATGTGCTATGATATCGAAGTTGCTCATGAGAATCATAGATACTTTGCTGGTGGAATTGCTTCACACAACTCAGGTAAATCTTTTATCGCAGCTAACATTGCAGCTAATGCATTGAACGAAGAAGACTATGATGTTATCTTCTACTTCGACTCTGAAGGTGGTGGCTTGGTTGAATTCTTTGAATCACGTGGTTGTGATCCTGATAAGATCGAACATGTGTTAGTAGAATCTGTAGAAGATTGTGCAGTTAAACTTCTAACTACTTATAAGAAGCTTAGTGAATATAAGAAAGATAATCCAGATGCGAAGTTCCTTTGTATTCTTGACTCACTTGGTATGCTAGTAACTGATAAGACAATGGTTGATGCTGTTGAAAAAGGTAAGCAAGTTTCAGAGATGGGTGGCAGAGCAAAGAAAATTAACTCTTTAGTTAAAGCTCTTATTATTCCTGCTCTCAAATCAGATACTTCTTGTATTCTTATTAACCACACTTATGATGATCCTGCTGCAATGCATGCTACTAAAGTTAAACCAATGGGTGGTGGTAGAGGTGTAGTTTATGCTGCTCACTTAATCATCCAATGTTCTAAGAAAAATGAAAAGAATGCTAATGGTAAAGCTGAAGGTCAACACTTCAATGCATCTATCCTTAGATTCTTGACAGTTAAGAACAGAATTGTTAAACCTTTCTATCAATCGGAAATGTTCCTCTCCTATGCTCAAGGTCCTAAGAAGTACTTTGGATTAGTAGAAGATGCTAAACGTTTTGGACATATTGTTCAACATGGTAGTTTCTATACTGTTCCGTCTAGTCCGGATCCTGAAAAGAAACGCAGACTATCTCAATTTATTGATGACACTGAAATGTGGGCACCGATCATTACAGAGCTTAATAAGTCTTATGCTAAAGATCGTGGATATTCTTCTGGATTAACTGACGCTGAAATGGAAGCTGAAATTGATGCCGCTAATGATTTGGCTGTTGCTGAACTTGATGGTGGTAAAGTAGTAATTGATCCTAGCTTACTGCTAGGTTAATTTAATTGAGGGTAGAAATTAATTTCTACCCTCTTTTAATTATAAATTTAAATAAAGAATTAATATGTCAACAGTAGCAATAATAGCAGAACCAGGATCATGGATACTTAAATGTCTAGAGGAATCTCTTGATGCTATGTATGATGTGATTGAAGTAACTAACAACATGTTAGATGACGACTGTTCTTTACTGATAAACGGTATTAACAGTGATCTAAGAAAAAAGAACTATGAATACGTTATCAACACTCTACTGCACGATAATGACTTTAATGTATGTCCTAGTAAATTTATAAATAGTAATGTAATCACTGGAAGTATAGCAGAAACGACTAACAATAAAGATCAGGTGTTAATACATCTCAGTAATGATAAAGTATATAACAGCAACAAGAATGAACTGAAGAATGAATCAATGGCTGAGCAATGTCCTACTAAGCTAGCTGAAGATATTGTACAAGTTTATAATCCTCAATCTATTATTCTAAGATTATCAACAACAAACCCGTTAGACTTTGACTATTCCACTAAAATACAAGAGGAGTTTGACTCATTATTACGTGGTGCGTTATCGAATACTAGAATGATTGGGTATGATTATACTGCGAGTACATCTAAAAGTTATACTCGAACTAGGACAGTAGCTAAAGCTATAGCTCATATAGTAGATAATGAATTAAACAAATATGGTGTCTACAATTTATCAGCTTCACCTATAACTCATGGAGTAAAGAACTTTAAAGAGAACTGTATAGGATCCATCATTGATAAAATGTGTATTGATATCAATCCGGAATTCCTAGCAACCAACGATCTTGACAAAGTTGAACACTTTAAAGTTTCTAACTATGTTAATGATTTGTATGATGATAGTGATGCGGATTGGGCTTCTGACAAAACCGAGTCATTGGTATTAGATACGACTAAGTTTAGTCAAGCATTTAGCTATTCACTCCCGTCGGTACTAGAAGAGTTCTTTCTGTCATTAGCAGAATACCATAAGTTAGATAAGGTTAAAGAACTTGTAACCACTTATCCAAGTGCTCTCGTACGAATTAAAGAAGTATGTATGGATCAATATGACTATGGCAAAATGAATGTTATAGACATAATAGAAAGACACCAATACCAAGAATTATTTGATATTAGTGTCAGTGATGAAGAATATGCTGAAAGACTTGAGTTTATAGTCAAGTCATATACACTCTATTCTTAGAAAGGAGGCTCTTCATCATGATCTCCGTAGAGAGCCATAGCATCTTTTGCTATGGCTTTTGTTATATTTTCGTAACTGGTTAATCTTTCTTCAAATACTACTGAAGGAATATATCTATCATTAACTGCACAATTAAACATATACTCAATTTGAATTTCATTGTAATTAACATCAGGTTTTAATCTATCTAATTGAACTTTAATAGCTTCAATGGCTGTATCAGGAAAATCGAAAGCTAACATTAAAGCTACAGCATTCAAACTATTATTCCCATTCATTATCATTTGAATTTGATTGCTATATTGCCTTTGTTGATAATCGTCGTTGTAAGAAGAGCGAGTATAATTATAGCTGTTATAAATAGCATTTATAGAAGTAGGATCATTATTCCATGCGTTAGGTGGCTCTTCTACCTTTATCTCTTCGTAGAATTTAACTGCGGTGAAATCAGCTTCTGCATCACCTTGACTAAAACCAATGCGAGTAGATAAGATATAATCGACATCAATCAAATTCTTGTTGTTTGTATCTATAAGGAAGTTATCTACTCTACCATCTTTAAGACCGAAGTAAGCATAACTTTTACTTTTAGGAATTTCAATATCAAAGCAATGATAGTTACCTTTTATGCTATCAGTTGTATACAATCTAGAACGACTTAATCTTTGGATGTAAAGTAAAGAATCAAAAGCCTTATTGAGTCTTGCTTTAACTAAATTCTTAGATCTGTACGCATTATTCAGAAGCATAATGAATAAAGTTATTTTGCTTGAAGCATTCCATTCAATACCACTAGCTAACTTGATGTATTCAGCAGAATCCATTTTAATAGCTTTCATAACTTCAATAAGTACTACATCATAGAGATCTTGTCCTAGAGTTTTTGCATAGGAAAGATCTTCAGAGTTTAATCCAAACTCCCATCCTATTAGACATACTAAAACAGGATCTTCTTTATGATCTAATGTAAAGTCTACTACATCTTGAATTTTGTTGTAGTCATCAAATCTATCTAAGTTAGATTGCTTAAGCATACAGACAGCATCGTCTCTATAATAAGTTTGAAACATTGTATAAAGAAATGAACTTAGTTTCGATGTACTTGGGTTATGCATATAAATCCTTTGATTGCTTGACAATTAGTATTATCAATTCTTTTAAATTATAATCACGTTTATTGTTGTCTATGAATTCGAATATCACTTCAGGTACATACACATCTTTCTTCTTGCATTCTACGAGAGCATGTAATACTTCACATGATATATAAGGATGATCATCTAATAAGTTTAGCATATAGTCACTAATCTCTTTAGATTCTTGACGGATTACATTAGTTGTATATGAATATAAAGGGAATCCATAATCTCCGTATTTATTTACTAAAGTAAGAGATAAAATCTTTAATAAGTTCTTACTGAAGAACACATCTAAATCAACATGTTTCCATCTCTTAATGTATCGTAAGTAATGAGTCATGGTCTTGTTTAGATCATCATCCTTTTGATACTTAGCAGCATGAGCAAAGAATATGTCAGTAGAGTTAAATTCAGTAAGAGCATAGTTATATGCTGAAGTGTAGCAGTGTCTAGCGAAATTACTTCTAGCATTACTTCCTCCTGAAATTTCATCAGCTCTAGTTTCAATGTCAAGGAAGTTAACAGTTCGACCTCTTCTATTAATTTCAGTGAATACATTACCAGAAGTTCTCATATAAATATCGTTTGATGGTAACATTGCTAGGACGCCTAAACTCTTGACTATACTTTCATTACCTTTTAAATATCTGTCTCCACATTTGCCGCCACTTGATCTCGAGTTTCTAAATATCTGAGATAATAGATCAGCCACAGATATGTTAGTTTCTGAGTAATGTAAGAAAAAGCATGTAGCAGGAGTAGGATTGCTTAAGTACTTTGTAGCAGTTTCAGAAATACCAAGAGATTTAGTATCTTCCATTATTTTGTTAGTAACAATGATTTGCATTGCATTAAGTTTAATAGTAGAAGATGTGTTTTTCTTGGCTAATAAAGGTTTGTTATCAAGTGCATTACTTAACTTATCTAAGATATCACACCAGTAATCTTCTTCGTATCCTAATTCAATACACATTAATGAAGCATAAAAATCAATTGCTTGTTTAAGTGCACCCTTTTCTTTCCAACGAAGTAAAGTTTCTTCTGATATGTTATGTTGATCTAAACATACCATTACATTTTTGAAATGTGAGGATCCTACCGTTTTAGTAATCTTCTGTAAATTTAGAACTTCATCTAAATCAAATCTGAGTTTACAATTACTGAATAGCTTAGATAGATCTACAATCTGATCAGTTTTATACTTCTTTAAAAATTTAGTAGCATCCATCAGATAGCCTTTGCATTAAGTAGATAAGCTCCAAGAGTATGATACTCTTCACGTTTTCGTTCAACACTATAAACCTTTGCCATTAAGATAGTAGTGTCAATTTGAAGTCTGACATCTAAGAACTTAAACTTAGCCATGTAATTAAGACCTTCTTGGTCAGTTACTTCTGATAGCATTTGGTTAATCATAACCAGTGTTGTTGCTTTGGTTGGTGGATTTTCCATTAGATATCTACCTCAATTCGTTTACGTAATGTAATGTTTGCTTGTTCTTGATACTCTTTAAGTTTTTTGATAGCCTGTTCTTTACCTTCTACACCAGAGTATGCATCACCATAAAGCATTCCAGAAAATTCATCACTATCTAATTTAATGATACCAGTTTGATGACATGTTTTGAGCCATGATTGTTTGTAACGTGGATAATGTTTGTCTCTAACTGGAAAGTAGTCAATCCAATAATCGTTTGATGGTTCAGGTTTAGTTTCAATATCAGGTTCAACTTTTACTTTATGATTGAGTTGTTTTTCAGTTGGCTCATAACGTTCAACTTCAACTGTCTTTTGCTTAGGCTTAGGTTCATTTGGACCAAACATTAGCTTTAAAAGTTTAAACATAATTCATATTCCTTAGTTTTATTGTTTATACACAATACTACACTAAAAGCTAATGTACACCTCAACTATATAAATTATCTATAATTATTTCATGTTTAGTTTTATCGCACCATTCTTCACTATACCACGTATCTATTTTACTAGGAAGTACGTTAGATAAAAGACCTATTACGTTATCTATTGTCACGTAACCTTCCTTTCTTCCATACATAGTATGAATTTCCGGATCATTAAGTGATATAAGAAGTTCTCGTTGGAGTGCTGGCCAATAAATATCAAACTTTTCAGGACACAGTTGAACTAAAACACTCCAACATCCAATCATATCATATTGCTTTTCATCCCACCATCTATCAAATTTATCAGCAGCGAATACAGGTAGCTTATCTGACCATGACTCGTAGTTATAAGAACTCTTATAGAACCATGTATCGAAATAATAAAAAGCCTTTGTGATTAATGCGATACTATTTTTGCCACATAGTGCAACTCTCTTATGTTTAGGATACCACTCTTCAAAAGTGTTAATGTTTGCTTCTAAGAATGTAATATCTAATCGTAAATTCTTTTTATCTTGAAACATGCATTCCAAATATTCTTTAGTCATTTAGTTATTCCTTATTAGTTAATATTAACAAGATACCACCACAAATAAAAATGTACACTATTTATTGATATTTAATTGTACAATCTTTATTGTTGTATTATAATTGATATAACGTAAATAAACTAAAAGGAGTTAAAATGCGTAAACAGAAAAACCTAATCCTAGGAAGCGACTCGTATAAATTGCAACAACCCTTCCTTCGATTTGACAATGTCAATGGTGTAAGTGCATACTTTGCATCTCGCCCCGGTGCTCAATATGATCACACACGTCTCATGGGTCTCCAATATACTATTGAAGAATATATGGCAGGCAGAGTAGTATTCCAAGAGCATATCGATGAAGCTAAATTAGTTCTTCCGCTTCACTTCAATAAACCTTTAGAAGAAGCATTCAAATTTCGTCCATGGCAAGAATTGGTTGATTTGAATGGTGGCAAACTATCTATCCGTATTAAAGCAATGCCTGAAGGTGTAGCTGTACCAGTAGGAAAAGGTAATGCTTTATTTGTAGTAGAGAACATGGATCCTGATAATCTTTCATTAGATGCTTTCCGTGATATCACTAATCACTTTGAAACAATTTCAACATGGGTTTGGGGTGGCAGTCTTACAATTACTAAGTCAGCTGTAACACAAAAGATTATTCTTAAAGCTCTTCAAGAAAGTTGTGACTATGCTGAAGATGTTGCTCCATTTATGCTCCATGATTTTGGAATGAGAGGATCAAGCTGTTACGAACAAGCTGCCATTTGTGGAGCAGCTCACATTCTAGCGGGTGGAATGGGTACTGACACATTAGGTCCGACACTTGATATGATCGATGGCCACTATGAAGGTGACTTCATTAATGAACCTTATTGCTTTTCAGTACGAGCAAATGAACACAGCATTACTACATCAGAAGGCAAAGGCAAAGAACATCTTGTCATGGCACATAACATCAAAGTTAGTCCTACTGGTGTACTCAGTTATGTATCAGATTCTTATGGTGTAGTTGAAACTCTAACTAACATGATATGTGGCACCTTCAAAGATGCTATCATTAAACGTTGGGAACATGCCCCAAAAGATTCACTTACTAAATTTGTAGTTCGTCCGGATTCACCAAGATTCAAGGGCGACACTGCAGAAGATCAAGTACTATGGATTGTAGAAACTCTATCAGAAACATTTGGTTATACTACAAATGATAAAGGCTATAAAGTATTGCACCCGTCAGTTGGATGCATTTACGGTGACGGTCTTAAAGATGATGACATCATTAACATCTATGACATGCTCTTAGAGAATAAATGGTCAGCGGAGAATTGCTTAGTTGGACAAGGTGGTAATCTCCACTTGGCATCAGGAAATAGAGACTCTCAGCGCTCTGCTTTCAAATGTAGTGCACAACGTAAGATTGGCGAAGATTGGCATGATGTTTACAAAGAACCTGCAGATAAGTCAAAAGCTTCTATGAGAGGCAGACTTAAAAATGTCAAAATTGATGGTGTGATTACTACTGTAAGATTAGAAGAGTATCCTGAATTGGAAGATCTCATGGTACCTATCTTTGAAAATGGAGTGCTCTTAAAGAAATACTCTTATAAAGAGATTCGCCACAACGTAGCAACAACCTAAGAGACAATCATGGAATTCTATACGATAATAGCATGTACAATTATTTTTTGTGGAACTTCATTAGCAATTGGATTTGTAGTTAATACTTTATGGTCCTTTCCTGATATGAAGCCTCCGACATTAAAACAAAAACTGCTAATTAACTCTATAGGATTCCTTGGTTGGATTGCATTTTGGTTAAATAAATTAATAATTTATGTTTATAAAAAAATTAAAGCATCAGGAAATAAAGATGAAAAAGATTAAAAGTTACTTCTCCAATTATATAGATCCTATTCCTGATGACTTACCTCCTATGTTCTATGTAGGACTAAGCAAAGAGAATGAATCTGAATATAAGCAATCTATACTTGATGAACTTCATGAAAATGATACTGAACTCAAGTTTCTTACTGAAGAAAGAGAAGTATTAATAGATTGGGTAAGTGGTCTCACTGGATTATCTGGATTTGAAGTTCAATGTAAATTATTAGAGGAGAAAGAATAATTGCAATTTATTTCTGTATAGCGGTTTACTTTCCTGTTAGTTGGTTTATACTAAGACTATCAACTAAATAAAGGATCAACATTATGTTACTTAAATCGTCAGTATTTGCAGAATATGAAAGAAGAAAAGATGAACGCGAATTCTCAGAGGAAAAGCAACGTTTAATAGACTTCTTATTAGAAAGTAAAGAATTCTTCAGAGTGGTAATGCACCATGCTGATGAAGAAGCTAAGTTAATGACTTACACCAGATTTGATGATTTCGATGCACGAGATGTCATCACTATGTTCTTTGATGAATTGGAATGTGGTGATGATTTCATGTACTACTTAAAGCATGAATTAGTATCTCCTGGCTATGCAAGATTATTAGAAGCTGAACGCTTCGACTTAGACAAAAAGGATGAGGAAGAATAATAAATTATAAAAAGTTGTTTATTACTAATTAGATTCGAAGTACGTTTGAAAATCTAGTAGATCTTAACAGTGTTAAGATTGTAGTGTCTTCTCTCCTCTATGGCGGATCTGCAACAAATCAATAGGGGTGGAAAGCGTACATTCATTTGTATCTTCCACCTTTCATTTTAAAAGGGAAAAACCATGTTAAACATATTAGCAAAGATTAAAAACGACAAGTATGGAAGATACGACGAAGTCATAACTATCATTGACATTTATAAATTCGAGAGAAATAGCAATTCAAGCAAGGTGGAAGACAATATTAGATATGTCGATCAATATGGCAGAATTGGTGACTGTCCGTCGGACACGGTAGAAGTAATTGATAATAAAGTTCTACCACATATTAGAACTAACACAAATGCAAACTAAATTCGAATCAGCAAAAGAATCTCTTGTTAACATCTGTAGTGGATTCATAATATCATTTTATGCTCAGTTGTTAATACTCCCGTTATGTGGAGTAGAATCTACTATGAATCAGAACTTTGCTATGTGCTTAGGATTTTCTGTAGTAAGCTTTATTAGAGGATACACAGTTAGAAGATTCTTTAACAAAAAGGAAAAGAAATGAAATTTTATATTAGAAGTAGAAAGAGATTCTTAAAGCCATTCAAAGGATCAGAAATTATCCCAACATTCATTAAGGATCTTCCAGTAAAGAGACAGGGTGATGGACACTATTTAGCAATATGCCCATTTCATAACGAAAGAACTCCTAGTCTAAGAATAACTCCAAGAAAAGACATATACCATTGTATGGGATGTGGCGTATCAAATAAACTTAAACCTGATCCTACTAAGCAAACTAACATGAATGATCTTAGATCTGCTATTCAATTTATCAAGAAGATGGATGATCTTAATCATAAATGGAATCAAACATTTGCTGAAGAGATTAACAATCTACATGAGCATGAAAACACTCAGAATAGATTTGTACAAGACAGATGGTTATCTGGTGATGCTCAAGAAGATGATCATTTAGTAGATGTTAAAGTAGAAGAAGTTCCTATTCGATCAAGTCTTCACAACATCAATGATATAGCTCAAGATGATATTCCATTTTAATTCCTAAAGTGATTGTACATCTCCTAAATGTAGAGTATCTTATATCTATCAACTAAAGGAGTAGCACATGTCTAGAACATCAAACAGATTCGGTATTAGCAAAGAACTTGATAGTTTAACTGGAATGGGTATCATCCGTATTACAGGAAAGCATGCTAAATTTAAAAATCTATCTCAGTACGATGCAGCTTATCTTTATAGGCATGAAGCTATAAAAGCTACTTACCTTTTAGAAGGTTGTGAAGTAGTTAGTAACGTAGTCTACATGGAATCATCCGTTAACATCTTAGTAGAAGTAATTGACAAAGATGAATTTAACTATTCTTATAAAGAATTCAAACAACAGATAATTGACAGATGTCAAGGATAGTAAAATGGAATTAGAAATAACCATGTATGTGCTGGCATTCAAAGATTCCTGTGATGAGACACGCCTAATATCTCAGTATGCAGATTTCTATACACTTTCAGACAAGTCATTCTATGTAAGTAAAGCTAATGCTAATAAAGCATGCAAAAGACTTAATAAGTTACTTAAATCAAATTCATTACCTGCATTTAAAAGAGCAGAAGAATGTATTAAGAAAATCGATTCAAACGACGAGTACTATGCTAATGAAAGTGAAGAATGGAAAGCAGCCCAACATAGAAAGTTCGCTGACATATGTTCAGCAGAAATTAAAGGTGTAGTAGTAAAGCCCATCAAAATATCAATGGAGGCTTTATAATGTCTCAAATTCTATTCAAAGTAAAGAAGAGTCCTGATGAAGATCTCTATTTCGACAAAGGAAAGTATTCATACATCGCATGGACTCAGAATGGTCAACTCTATGTTAAAGAAGTATTTGCTCAGAAGAAACTTAACTATGTTAAATCACATGGCTTTCCTGATGCTAAGTTAGCTAAATTCGAATTGAAGGAAATTGACTAATGAAGTATGAATGGAATTACATCTTAGGTACTCTATCTCATACAATCATTGTAGAAAAAGATTCAGTAGCATTTAAAGATAAGAACCTTCCGCCACTTGGTGATAATGTAGTACTTGCGTTATCATCAGGTATAGTTGTCTTAGGAAGACTTGGTGATGTTAGACATATAGACACGCCTCTATTGCATTCTACTGATGATAAAAAAGTTGAACGTTATCTTCTTGGATATGATCACGATGATAGAGGATCAATTAGTGATTGTGGGCCATGTATTCATGAAAATATAGTCGCATGGCAAAGTTTAGATTGCCTTCCAGTTAACCCTGTAGCAGTAGAAGAAATGTATGACTAAGTATGAGGTAAAAAATAAATTAAAATTTTATGGTAAAGTGATTGTACAATAACTAAAATTGGTATATCTTCTAATATCAACTTATTACAACTTAACGGAATCTTTACAATATGAAAAATTTACAAGAAGTTTTAAAACATCTGAAAGACAACAATATCCAAACTGATTGCTACTCTGAATCTAAAACTTCTATTTCAACATGTAAAGGTGAGTATGATTTAGGAATTGATATTATTAGTAATGCTTCACAAGTTGGATCTAGATCAACTAAAGAAACTCTACTTGAAATTAACTCAAGCTACTGTAACATGTACTTACAGAATCCTTACGGTGCTTCTAATGATGCAAGTCAATTCAGTAACATTGTAAGATTTTACTACAACTATTCAAAATAATTTTCACAAAAACAAAAAAACAAAAAAAAACAAAAAGGAATATACAAATGGTTAAAAACCTACTAGCAACATTTGCTATCGCATTCGCAATTCTTATTGCTCCCTCCGTAGAAGCTAAACGTGGCTCCTCTTCATCTCGCTCAAGTTCATCACGATCGAGTTCATCCAGTCCTTACCGGGCATCTAAACCAAAATCCACACCGTACAAAGCAAAGCCGGTAGCAAAACCCAAACCAAAAGCAACACCTGCTCCACGAAAGTCCGCTTCATCTGGATATGCAACAAAACCAAAAACAACCGCCCCTAAAACATCAGTCAAAAAGACTCCAACTGCAGTTAAAAAACCTGCACCTAAAAAGAAATTAATGCCACCAAAGAAATTGAGTCCAGCTGATGCTAAATTAGCAGCTAAGGCCAAAGCCTCTGGTACTTCATTCAAAACCAAGAAAGCTGCCATGGCAGATTTCAAATCTAAAAATGCTACTAAATACAAATCAACCTATGCAACTAAACCAGCAACTCGACCTAGCCACATTCCTTCTACTTACTCATCAGGTGGTAGAAGTTACGATGTAAGATGGAACCCCGTTACTCTCTCATACGGTTATCATCATGGCGGAATCTTCTCTCCATATAACTCTCTAGCTGATGTAGCAATGACTGCTATTCTTATGAGAAACGCAGGATATTATGTTCAACCAGCTCCTATCTATGCTCCAGTACATCATCAACAACAACCAGTAGTAGTGCACCGAACTTCCAGTGGAAATGGAATGGCGATTGTTTTAGTAATCCTTATTCTAATTATCATTGGTGTAGGCATCACACAATCACGAAACTAATACACTAACACCTTAGAGAGATCAATTATGGTCTCTCTTTTATTACATATATCTATTTAAAAAGGAACACACCAATGGTGAACAAGAATCATATTGATATTACAGACTTCATTCTCCTTAAAGACCCAAGAAGCCAGATGGATGCACATGAATTCGGATCAAATCCAGACGGCATTGTATTTCAAGTAAAAAGTAAACGTTCAATCGTTCAATTAGAAGACATGGTAACTTATGATATTATTGATCTTCATCATCCTGAACAGGATCTCTCGCTCATCTACAAAACAATCGACAACGAAGAATCAATCTTCGTAGTATTCAATGACACCAATGATTTTGAAAATTGGGGTAGAGCAGATTACTTCGAACAAGATTGTACATTCCTATTTGATACTGAAGGTTTAGATCTTGAAGATACTCAACTTGATGATATCAGTTTCACTAATTCAATTACTGATGGTGATGATTCAGAGTTTATTCAGAAACATGCTGAAATGCAATGTACGGTTACTAACTCAGAATTTGATGGTCAAGGCATTCTAACTATCTCTGAATATGTTACAGAAGATGACATTGAATATGATACAGTTATTGTAATCGATGAAAGCTATGGTCCTAATATTGAAGAAGATGGCGCTGGCGTAATCAATATCTTTAAAGGTAATACCATTACTGAATCTGATATTGAACTCTATGACACTATCGAGAACGACTAGTCAAATGAAACCTACTTATAAAATTATCGCAGTTGAAGGTACATCACCTAAAAAGTATAACTCACCAGATATTGGATGGTTTTATAAGTCAGGTGAGCCTGCATGGTCAGCACGATTTGATCAATCTGGTAAAGTATATGTCAATAAGAAAAGTGTGTTAGATAAAGCACAAGCTCTTAGAGATAATGGCTTTGATTGTAAAGCTGTAAGAGTATATGAAACCTATGAAGATATTTAATGTCTCATGTAGTAGAAGGAGGATATTAATGAGTAGTCATTGTTTTGGATGTGACGCAAGTAGAACAATTAGATGTACCGCGTGTGGTGAAGGTAATTGGCAAACTCCTAACTTCTTATTAGAACAATTCTTAAATAGATACATAGTAAGAGTTAATGGAGATAGCTTTTATATATTTCATATTAAACCTCATAAAAAGAATTGGTTTTCTAAGAAGCCTTCTAACTATCATATGAGAGTTAACGATTGTAAAACTATGGCGCTACAAGTTATGTCTGAAGAAAGCTTATTAGACATGCTGGATGATCCTGGTAGAACCTTTGAAATACCTGACACTTCACTAAACTACAAACAAATTGAATTGATTTATAGCGCTTGTAAATTATATTCATAAAAGTTATAAAAGCGATTGTACAAACACTTTAAGTGTTGTATCTTAGATAAAGGATCAATAACGATCTTTAATAAAAATAAAAATAAGGAATACATATTATGGGACTATTCAATACATTGAAAAATCTTTTTCGCGGTAAAATCAGAGATCTCGATAACAGCATCAAAAATCAAGAATTAGAGGGAGAACTTGGCCTCGAAGATGGTAAAGCTAAAGTTAAAGAAAGCAAACACAAGTTGGCAAAGATTATGACAAATACTAATCTTCTTGAACGCCAACTCAAAGATGCTAAGGTTAACGAAGGCAAGTATCAAACTATCGTTGACGGTGCTCTCGAAGCTGGTAACGAAGATCATTACAATATCGCAATCGGCAAACTTGAGGATGCTACTAAACAAGTAAAAGCATTCACTAAGCAAGTTGATGAAAATCAGAAAATTGAAAATCGCCTCCGCGCTGATATTCAGAAGTATGAAAATGCAATTAACTCTGCAGCTTCTGGTCTCAATACTCTTAAAGCTCGAAATGAATCTGCTGAGATTCGCAAAGAAATGGCTGCTGACTCTGAAGCACTTAACGGTGAGAATTCAGCTCTTGGTAAACTCAAAGCATTCGAAGAACATGTCAATTCCAACGAAGCTGAAGCAGAAGCTTACGAAGAAATTGCAAGTGCCGGAGCTGAAGTTCAGAACCTTGAAGATACTTACATCAATTCTTCTAGCAAACCTTCCTTTGCAGAAGCTATGAAAGCAAAGAAAGAAGAAGCAAAGAATACTAAGAAGTAAGTAAAGTATAAACGATCTCCTTGGTTACTATTATAGTGACCAAGGAGATTAAATTCTAAGGTGTCAAAATGATTCACGGTTTAACACTATTCTTATATTTCTTTATTATTATAATGGCTACATCATTCCATATTGTTTTAAATGATTTAGACAAATATAAGTATGTTCAAAAATTAGCAAAGTCCTACCTACTAAGATTCTTGTTATTTTCTATGTTCTGTACAGTAACATCTTTATTATACTTTGGAACTTTTAAAGACTTCAAAGAATCTAATAAAGCAGGACAGATAGTACCAAAAGAAAACCAAGCAGGATCAATAATCTACAACCCTTCTAATACTGATGATGTTACTTCAAAGAAAGCATTAAATGATACAGAAGAATTAAGAGATAAAACAATAAATGAATTCTTAGAATTCACAAAAAAGGAATAAAAGAATATGAATAAAATTATTAAGACATTACTATTAGCTGCTATCATGTTAGTTTGTGCGGGTTGTGGTGAAATCGTTCCACCCGGCAAGACTGTTATTGTCATGAAACCTGATGGCGCAACTACTATCCATGATAAAGGTTACTACACAGTAGTTGGCCGTGATGTTGCCTTCTATGTTGATGGAAAACTCAGTTCATATACAGAGAAACTTCAAATTCTTTGTACTGATGAAATTAACATGGATGTAGATGTTAAGACAGTTTTATCATTCCAAGTTGATACTACATCTGTAGGATTCCTTATCAATAAAGTACCTACAAAAAAGGTTGATAATAAAAATGAAATGAGCATTGCAGATTTCTATACAATGGTGATACGAGATATTGTAAGGAATACTGCTAGGAATGTAGTTGGTAAATATAACACCAATGATATTCGTAATGAACGAGAAAATATTGAAGCTAAGATCGGTACAATTGTTCTAGAAAGAATCAAACAACTTAATATGCCAGTCAAAATCTCTGCCGTAATGCTTAGTAATCTTGATCACCCTGCTTCAATTAAATTACTTCGAGAAGAGATCAAACACGCTCAACTTCAAGATGAATTGAAAGCTGCTAAAGCAAAGGCTGATATTATCGATGCTGCTCGCCAAGTAACCGTAATTACTGAATTGAATAAAGTTAGAGTCTTGAAAGCTACGAGCCAAGCAAGAGAAAATCAAATACTTGCTGACTCATTAACTCCAGCATTCGTCAAATGGCGCCAATTAGAAGTAATGGAAGAAACAACTATTGCATTAGCTAAAGGTGAAAGTAATACAATCTTTGTACTTCCATACGAAGCAATGGGACAAAGCACAATGAACCAAGCAGTACAGTTACAAGCTACCAAAGAAATTGTAGAAACTAAAAAGTAAATTAGTTCCTAAATAGATTGTACAAGCGGGTTAGATAGATTAGATTCTACTAACCCGATTTTCATAGGAATTGATTATGAGTAAATTAGATTGTTTAAGAATGTATGGAGATGAATCTGAACTAGATTATCTTAAGTTTCCAAAGTTCAGTATGAGACTTAGTGTCTATAAAGAAAACACCTATACATCTGCATGTGGAAAATTTCATTCAACTGAGATAATGGGATCCAATGTAGTTATGACAGCTAGTATTAATGGAAGGCTCAAAGCACATGACGGTACTGATGCGACAAAGCTAGGTTATCTGTATAAGAACTACTTACAATTATTTTATAACGATATAGATTACTTAATTGAAAATCCTTTTAATCCATCTGTAATGATCAATACTAAAGATTCTTATAAGACTTCGGATGTAATTGACATTATAATAGTTAATCAGAAAGCTTTAGTTCAATACGATTCGAAGTTAACTGATTTGATTGGGCGTATTTCTACAATCAAAGCTAAGTTTATTATTCATAAGAAAGGTTTCAAAGAATATGCAAAACAACAATTGTTTTGCCAACATCTAACAAAAGAAGGTAAGATAAAATGACACATGAAATTACGGTAACAGTAGATTGCAACGATGGTGATGAATTAATTCGAATTAGTACTATCACTGATGAAAAGTTAGCTGAGCTAATGCCGCTAATCATTAAGATCAAAAACTTCGAACCATATAAGACTACGTCAAAATCTGGATCTGACTGGACGCATGGTAATAACTATCCAACAGGAGATTGTTTAAGAGATGATCTTGGTCAATTAAGTCCAAGTGAACATTATGGAGTTTCAGAAGAACTTTGTGAAGAATTCGAAGAATATTGTAATCATGGTGAGTATGGATTCCATACTGTATGCTCAATAACAATTAGCCCAATCGTAGACAAAAAGGAACTACTCTAATGAAATACCTCGCCCTATTACTATCGTTAATGGTTTCACTAAACGCAGAGACTTTAAACGTTTCTATGACACATGACGCCTCACAGAAAGATAAGAATCTTATTGTTGAATTATCCAAACAGTTCGATGTTAAGATGCAGAACGTAGATCTTGCAACAGCGTTAAACAATGTTCAGACAGGTGTTTCCGATATAGCTATTGGTAACATCACTATTAATGCTCAACGAGAATCAGTGATTGATTTTACAATTCCTTATAACAACTCTCCAGTTAAACTCCTTAAGAAAGATACTACTGGCATGTGGAATAAGTGTTGTAACTTCTTTGGTAATATGATTATTCCAGCAGCACTCTTCGTAGTGTTCTTGATCATATCAGGAATGATATTCTCTGTATTAGAAAAAGATCTCAATGGAGATAATAACGATGAAGGATTTTTGGCTGGAGCCGGACATGGTATATGGCTAAGTCTTAATTTATCATCAACATCAGGTCTAGGTGATGTAGCTCCAAAAACTATATCAGGTAGAATATTTGCAGCATTCATCATGATGAGTGGTATTATGTACTTCGGAGCTATCATTGGTATCTCTGCTGCATCATGGAATAAAGCTTCAGTACAATCATATTCAATGGGAGAACTTAAACAACAAAAGGTTGCTACTATTAGAAATACTTCTTCACATAACTTAATGACCCATGCTGGTAATGAACCTAAACTATATGACAATATTGATAAGTGTATGGTAGCTCTGTACAAAGGGGAAGTAGATTCTGTAATGTATGATGAATGTGTTTTGAATGATTATGTTAAAGATGATTACAAAGTACTAAAAGATGTTTACTTACCACAACAATATGGTATCGCTGTTACTCAGCATAACGCTGATCTTAGAGATAAAATTAATGCTATCATTGGAGAATCAAAATAAAATATTAATAAATGATTGTACATTATGTTTTAGTAGTATATCTTTATCTAAACTAATTAACAACGAGATATAATATGAAAAACGTAATGACTCAATCTGAAATTAAAGAAAGTACTAAAGACGGAATACTATTTAGATTCGATTTCATGCCGAAAGGTACTTATAGATTTATGAAGACTCTTAGAAAAACTAAGTGTGATGATAAAATGAGAGACTTACTAGTTAAGTTAGTTAAAGAAGATTATTCTAAAGTTTTAGAAGAAGTTATTGATGGAAAAGAATGGTGGGGTAATGCTCACTTAACCAAATGATTGGAGAGTTATAATGATAGTAAAGGAAGGTAGATTAGTTACATCGTACACTAAAGGCTATTATGTAGTAAAAGAAGTTATCGGTGGAGCTCATGGTGCTCACGTTATGTCATCAAAAGTATTGAATGCTAAACTTGCTAAGTCTAGTGGCAAAGATTCTTGTAGCAAAGTATATGTCGAATTAGTAACTAAAGAATCTATAGACGAGTTAGAGAAGACTTACATCGATGGCATTGCTAGATTAAGAGCTCTGTACGAAAAGCATAATGGGTAATATTATGAGTTATGCTGCAGCATCGATACCATATGGATCTGGTGCTACTGGAGTTCAAGGAGCCCTTAGTGATATAGCAATAGGTTCAGCTCATATTAATAGAGTAATAGATTGCGATATGAAGATTGACGGAAACGAATCAGTCAATGATTTACTTGGTAGATTTACTGACAAAGAACTAGCTGCTAAAATAAGAATTCTTGTTACTGAAGCTGATGATAGTACTCTGATTTATAAAAACTCTATAATAGGAATTTCTTGTCAGAAAGATGCATGGAATTATGTTAAAGCTTGTGTAGATGTTCATTCTTATACAGGTGATTTATTTAACTTCTTTCGTGAAACTGATATCTTAATGGGTATTGCATCATTAGTAACTTCTTATAAATCAGAGTTGTTATGTTGTATAGATGTAGATCTTATTACCTCATCTGAAATGACAATCGTATTAGCTTGTGCTAAATGTAAAAACTCTCCAAAGCCTGAAGATATTCCTAAACTATTTAAATGTGATGTTAGAAACATGGCAACTAACATAGCATTACGTAGTGGAGCTTCAGTAGATATGATTCTTTCTTCTCCTATTGTAGATGATACCGAACCTTTGGATGCTACTAAGCTTATTGATGTAGCATTCAATCTAGGAAAGATGACTAAACTTTATGATTAGATGATTGTACATTAGTGATTCTTGGATTACTGTTAGACTATATTAATCAATAACAAGGATCATTAAATGAAATATACACCTGATGAATTATATAATAAGGTCATGACACTCCGTAAAGAAATGGATAACGAAACAGATCCGTTTGTCAAAAACTTACGTAGAAAAATAGTACTTGAATTCTTTGATAATAACGAAGAACAGTTTGTTAGTATTAAGAAAAGTCTAAACAAATAAAGGAAAGTAATATGCGACAACATGGATTATACCAAGATGGAGGTTATTCTAAATGCGCTAATAGACATTGTGACGATGCTAGTGAAAGTTACTATGGCGGATACTGTTCAAGCGAATGTAGAACAAGAGAATCTGAAGCTGCTAAGTCTGAAGCAAGATTAGCTAGAGTAGAATCTAGATTATCACAGTCTGATTCAGATGACTATAAACCATCAGCGGAAGATATTAGAGCGTTTAATAAAGAATGGCTACATAGAGTTTTAGGTGCATGTTGGGCAGGATTCTTAACAGTAGTAATCGCGGTAGTTTCTATTGCCATTGGACCTGACAAGTCAGGTCCGGCTATGTGGATGGTAGGCGCGTTTATGTTAACTAGTCTTGCATTAGGCGGAGTAGCATTTCTTCCTATTTTATTCGAAAAGGGCGCCAGACATTATATATACTCAGCATTCATGCCATATCTAATGATCATGTCAATACTCCACTGTATTAACATACTTACAATTACCAAAAGCCCTGCAGTAATTACTGTATCAATATTTATAGTATTTTGGTTTAACGTTATATGTGTAAAAGTATTTAAGAAAAATACTAAATGGGGAGATGATAACAGTTAAGATCTGAGAATCAACTAAACTGTGTTTCTTAAAAGTAATAAACTTAAAGAAGATAATAATATGCCAATAAACAAAAAGACAATTGTTATGGATATTGATGATACGATTTGTACAACATACAATGGAGACTATGTTAACGCAGTTCCTAATCATGATATGATAACTAAGATAAAACTTTATAAAGATTCAGGATTTCAAATAGTTCTGTTTACTGCAAGAAACATGAGATCTTTTGATGGAGACATAGAAAAGATAACAGAACATACAGTACCTGTTCTAGAAGCATGGCTAACTAAGTACAATGTACAATACGATCAGTTAATGATAGGAAAGCCCTGGGCAAAGGAAGGATTCTATGTGGATGACAAAGCTATACGCCCACGTGAATTTGTTACAAGTACTTACGAAGAATTAAAGGAGATATGCGAGAATGATAAACTTAATTTCTAATAACGGAGTTAAAGTAGCAATTATACCTGCAGCTGGTAGAGGTAGTAGAATGCTGAGTCTGACTGATAACTTTGCTAAGTGTCTAGTGCCAATTGAAGGTAAGCCGATCATTGGACATCAGTTAGATTACTTTAAAAAGCATGATTACAAAGATATCTGCATCGTCACTGGATATAACGAAGACAGCATTAAAGAGTACGTAGATCTTATCTATAAGGATCAATTTGACTCGATTACTTATGTTACTCAAGACACTCTGAGCGGATTAGGCGGTGCAGTTGAACTAGCAGTAGATAAAGTTATTGATAAGTTTGCAAACATTAGAAACATGTTCATTCTTTTAGGCGATACTTTACTTAATGAAAGTCCTGAAGATTTTGATGATGCTATCTATTATAGAGAAGTAGAACACGGAGATCAATCACGTTGGTGTATTCTCAAAGGTGATGATACTAACATGATGTTTACTGGCCATGTAAGATTTGGTGCTAATGGTGAGATGGAAGGTCCTAAACATATTACTCACGTTACAGAATTCTTAGATAAACCTTCTATGGAAGATGTTACTCCTACTGACAATGGAGCTCTTATTGGAGCATACAATTTTACTAACCCAATGATGTTTCGTAAAGCTATTAAGATGGCTAAAGAATCGGGTAAGACTATTGCCGGCGAATTTCAAATCTCTACTATCATGGAGAAGTACATTGCGATAGGATTTAAAATTAGAACAGTACGTGCTAAGAATTGGGAAGATGTTGGTGAGATTGATACTTACATTAAATGTAAGAAGAACATGACTCGGTACTTTAATGAGATATCTGTAACAGATCATAATACAATTGTCAAATCATCCAAAGAGAATGCAGACAAAATTGAAAAGGAAATTGCATGGTATCTTAATCTTCCTAATAGACTAAGAATCTTTACTCCGCAATTTATTGATTATAATGCCGACAGTTCATTCTTCTCTGAGCATAAACAATATGAGTTAGAATACATCAATCATGTAACATGTGCTAGTAAGTTTATGTATGACAATAATGACGTTAAGTACTGGAATAGATTGTTTGAAACTACATTTACTATGTTAAGAAGATTTAAGTCAGAATCAATTAATAGTGTCCCATTAATACCTGCAAACAAAATGTTTAAGGATGCTATACTAACTAAACTAAATAATCGTATTGCAGATACTATGGATTCAAGTACTGGTATATGTAATGATACAGAATTCCTTAGTCTTTATTTAAATAATGCAATAACTGTAAATGGCAAGGAACTTGATGGAAGAGTTAGTAACTATGATTATATAGCAGAACAGTATGATGAAATATTCAAAGGATCTAATTATAACAAGTACTATCAGATAGTTCATGGCGACTTATTCTTCGGTAACATGTTGTTTGATTCTAACTCAGATACTTTGAAAGTTATTGATCCTAAGGGACATTATGATTCATCTGTTCCGACTATCTATGGAGATGTACGATATGATGTAGCCAAACTTTATCATTCTATTGTAGGTAACTATGACTACATTTCAAATGATGTATACATGATTTATAACAATGATCCTAAAGACTTTCAATATAAAATACTTACATCCAATCAGAATCAATCTATTATAGATGCATTTGAAAAGAAGTTAGTAGAATGTAGTTTTGATCTTAGAGAAATCAAGTTCATTACTGCAACATTATTTTTATCTATGATTCCTTTACATAAAGATAATATAAATCGTTGTATGATGTTTTATATAAAGGCAGTAGAGATATTTAATTCAATTAAAGTTAATAACACAGGTGTCAATAATTAGTTAGTGTGGTATTGTATAGCATAAGCTAATAAAGGAAATCAAATGAATATTTTAAAAGTAGTAGTACTTGACGGTGAAGACTGTGGCGGAGATTGCGAGTCATCTAACATAAGTGTAGACAAATTCACTGATGAAACAATTGCAGTAGTAAGAAAGTTATATCCTGCTGCTACTTTTAAACTTATTGATAATCTGTATGAAAAGCCAGAAAATTTGTTAAGACTTCATGGAATTTATCCTGACACTGTTATAGTCAATACTACTGGATTCTTTGGTGATAAACTTAGAGAACTTAAAGAGTATTTCAAGAATAACATAACCGTAGCTCCTAAATATATCATCGTAGGACTTACTGACACGGTTGGATCAATGTCAGATATCATTGAACCTATGATGACATATAAAGGAACTCGAGTATTCTCAGCAGATACAATTGGAAATGAACTTTTAGAGTTAGACGAATATGGAAACTTCATGTACAATATTGAAATGGCCATGTTGGAGACACCTGATGAATTTCACTAGCGAAGTAGTAACACAAACAGACATGTGCAAAGATATTGTAGAACAGTCAAAGTTTCTTAGACCAGAACTACATGATACAAGCTTAGATCTAGCTCTTAGAACATGTGAACTCTTACAATACGTTGAGCATAGACTTACTTTTAAAGGACAAGCTGAGCATACAATTTTAATACAAAATGGTACGTACCACAAATTATACGAGGAGTATAAGAATAAATGAAAAAATATGAATATGCAGAAGTCATCGAATACATGGAGCTTGACGGCTCAAAGGAGAATGTTGTATTTTTAACAAGCAAAGCAGTTAAGTATGAATACACTCATGGATTTGTTAACAAGTTCATCATGGATACTGTAGCTAAAGATTACAACATAATCATTGTTGGTATGTTAAACAAGGATGATATCAAATACTTCCAAGATCGTGGATACAGAAACATTGTTAACATTTCAAATAACCCTGGCATTACAGAGAAACTTATCAGAAGTAAAGACTTTGTTCCTACCCCTGAATGTGATTGGTTTAGAGTTCATAACCAAACTGTTGTAGTAGACTCTATCAGTAAAGTTCTTGGTGATATCAAAATCAAAGCAGTATCAATTGGACTTCCTAGTTTCATGCTTCCTCTAATGGAACATGTACTCAAACCTGAGAAAGATGCTAATCCAGTTCTTAAAGATCTACAAAATGAATACTTTGATTATGTTGGATCAGATCTAAATGTTATTAAAGCTATACATCAAACTAATGATCGTGTTAATGCTGTACCACTTACTGGTATGTCTCCACTTGCATTCTCTCAAAATGAAAATGCTGCTCATGCTGGAGTATTAGAATGTATCATCAATAACAATCCAGGTTGCCTTTCTTATAACTACATTATCGATCCTGTCTATCACTGGACTTACGCAGATCATCTTGGCTATAAGAGTACTAAATTTTACTTTGCAGATGACCATCGCGGTACTCGTGATTTTACTCACATGCCAATGGGTGAAATGCAATGTTTGTTTGGATCGGAGTATCAAGTCAAAGAAGACATTGAATGTCCTAAAGACTTTTGCTTCTATGGTTCTATCTTCTACGGCAAAGGAGAACGTCACAAGATGTACGAGAAATTCCTTAAAGGATTAGAAGGATTGGATCCTGAAAAGAACTCTATGTACATTCCTACAACGCTTAATGGTATCATATGTAACCAGAAAGAAGCTAAGCGTAAGACTACTATGATGGCTAAGTACATGGCTGATGAGAAGTATGCTCACCTCAAAGAACTTAAAGATGAGATCGAAGCTAACCCTCTTTATAAAGGATCCTTCTTACCAACTGAACAATTTAAGGTAGTATCTGAATATAAATATTCTCTCTTACTACGATGTACTAGTAGCTATGATTCTCTTAACTTCAGACCAGCATTTTATGCAATGGCAGGAGTACTTCCATTCATTGATTCAGAGTATGATCCTGATTACTTACAGATTCCTAGAGAGATTCAGGATAAGTTAAGAGTAGAAAATGGTCAAGATATCAAAGACAAAATTGAATACTACAACAGCAACCCTCAAGAACAATACTTACTTATTTTAGAATTGCGAATTTTATTTAAGATAAGAGAAGATAAATTGTATTGGGAAAAAGAAGTTAAAAGATTGTTAAATCTATAAAAGCTTGTTTCTTATTATTAAACAAAAACAAAACAAAAAGGAAAAATATGTCAAATTATAAATCAGTAGCACTCATCATGGCGCGCGGTATTCCAGGTGTAGGCAATACAAAGAACTGTATTGAAATGCAAAAGTACTGTAGAACTATTGGTGTCAATTGTGACATCTTTGCTACTAACGATAAAAAATGGGGCAGACGTAATGCTCAACCTATCGAAATAGAAGAATGGGGAATGAAGAACAAAGATGAATGTGAAGCTCTTACTGCTCGTCTTAATAGTGACTATGATCTAGTCATTCATTTCTCTCAGCCACCCAAGAAAACTCCGGATGAATCAGTTGATAACTTCATGGCGATGATTGATGGTCTTACTACTAAACAGATTATGATTTGTGTAGACCATTCAGTTCATTCAATTGTTCGAAATGCTCGTATGATGGAAATATGTAGTAAGATGCATACTATCTTTGCTCACTCTACTGAAGGTGACTTGGCTAAGAAGATGGCGCGTGAAGGTGTCACTACTCCAATGAAAGTCTTTCCAGTAGGCTTTAACTTTGATGAACATCGTGCTAACTATTGGAAACCCATTGAAGAACAAGATGATAAGACTTTCAAATTCATTGGTCGATCTGCAATGTGGAAAGGTCCTGAACAAGTCTATGACCTTCACCGTGAACACCTCAAGGCACAGGGATTCAAAACTTCTTTAGAAGGTATGGAACTATCTATTGGTGGATTGCGATTCTTCTTCAATGATGGTCAACGTGCAAATGGTCAACGCCCTGATATTAAAGAATGCCTTAACTACAAGAAATGTGGCATTGGTCCAGATGACATGGTAGTTGGAGAAAATGCTTATGTCTTTGGTGATTACAAATATGTAGAATGTATGCATCGTCTTTCCAAGACAGCATTTGGTTGTGACTTCTATAATCTCAAACCTCAGAAATATGGTAAGAGCTTTGAATATTGCCATGCAGATGTAATTGCATCCGGTACTATTCCAGTATTCCACAAGCATTTTGGTCAGCATACTATGCACCTTACTAAAGATATTCCACTTATCGATTGTCCAAACAATGGTACAATTTGGGTAGATGAGAATAACTTAGAAGAGACTGCACAACTCATGGAAAAACTTGCTAACGATCCAATTGCAAGAGATAAGATGAGAGAAGAATCATTCGCTTTCTGGAAATCTCATGCAGATGCTCCATTAGTTTATGATATCATTCTTAAAGACTTGACTATCTAAGATATAACTTCCTGGTAATCAAATGGACTAAATAATTAAATTTAGTCCATTTGTTTGTTTACATCTCATTAATGTGTGTTATCTTATCTTAAGCATAATAACAAGGATACTATAACATAACATGCCTAATAAATTAGACCCCTCTGATGTTACATACACAGAACTTTGGTTCATTAACAATTCTCATAGATTCGACGAATGGTTCGATCCTGATATGTACATGTGGAGTGAATCACATTATCTAGCTAGTCACTGTAGTAGCAAGATTGAAACTTGGTGGTATCCTGATAAGTTCTATTGGAGACATTGTAACCGACTTGCTAGATACTGTTCTGATCATTTTGATATTTGGTGGGATCCTGAATACTTTAGATATTTCGAAGTAGATGGTTTACTTAGACACTGTTCAGATAACTTTCCTACATGGTTCAGATGCGATCCTCACACCATTATACATGACATATGCGTAAGAAGCGCCTTAAAGTTATTTGCAAGTAGGACTATTAGTCATATAGATATGTGGTATCCTTACTTAAACATTGAGAAAACTAAGCAAGAGTTTATAGTAGAGAGTATGTATGGAAACTGATAAGTACGAACCTTATTACAGCAAAATGTGGTTCGGGGCTAACGAACATAGATTTGATGAGTGGTTTGATCTAGAGACTTTTGATTGGGATTGTATTGAACTACTTATAGTTAATTGTTCTAATCATTTTGGTAAGTGGTATAGACCTGGACTTATTTCTGATTTAGCATATAGTCAATTGGCTAAGTATTGTCCTGAACACTTTGCAAGTTGGTGGAATCATACTAGATTTGACTACCAAGGATATTCTAAATACTTAGCACAGTTTAATTCTAAGAACTTTAATGTATGGTGGAATCCTGATAAGTTTGATTGGTATATGTGGTGTTATCTAAAAGACCATTGTATTGACAGGATAGATGTATGGTATTGTGAAGAAAGATTAGTACATACTAAACAAGAAATCATAGTGGATTCTATGTATGCATAATGATGATGAAGGAAGAGAATTATATTACAGTCATAGTTGGTTCAGATGTAATGCCGATAGATTTGATGAGTGGTTTGATATAGAGACCTTTAAGTGGGATCGCTGGGGATGTAATCTACTAGCTAAATATTGCACTAAAGATATAGAGAAGTGGTATGATATAGATTTGTTTGATATGTCTAGTTATAATCATCTGCCTTATTATTGTCATGATTATCTAGATGTTTGGTGGAATCCTATGCGACATAATTGGAATGAGATCAAACCTAATGAACTGATGATGATATACTGTGCCGACAGATTTGATGATTGGTATGATCATAAGTTGTATTTCGATTTAGATAAGTATAGTTTTAATTCAGTTAGTAATCTAGAGAAGATGAATCTTAGAAGACTCATGATAAAGAAAACAAAGACATTAACTTTAAGTGCTATGTATGCTATCGATACTTGGTATGACTCGGATATATTCACTCAATCTAAACAAGAACTTATAACTGCATCATTATACAACTAGAGTTTTACATCTCTTAATAGTGTAGTATAGTAGATATTATTTTAAAAATATATCAGAGACATTATGAGTAATAAATTAGAATACAATGTACTTAGAGAAAGATGGGAAATCGAGTATAACGATGATTGGTTCGAAGAGAATGGAAAGTTGTTTCATACTTGGTTTGATCCTGACTTATTCGAATGGCGTAACTGTAGATATCTAGCAGAGTATTGTTCTCAATATTTTGAATTTTGGTGGGACAAAGATCTTTATGATTACCATGAATCTGATGCATTAACACGACACTGCTACGATAATATAAAAACATGGTGGAATGCTGATAAGTACAATTGGAGATATTCCGGATTGCTTGCTATATTCTGTGCTGATAACTTTGATCTTTGGTACCATATAAAATATTACTGCGAGGATGACAGATCGATTCATATATATGAATCTGCAACCAAAGTTACTCATTTAGTAGAGCATTGTATAAAAGACATTGACACTTGGTTTGATGATGCTTCTATTTATATGCATGGCGAATCTAAACTTTCAATTCTATCAAATGTAATGTACGAATGAAACTAACTAACGAAGATATTGTATTTGAAGATCTTTGGTGGATAGATAATGCTAAGTACTTTGATGATTGGTTTGATCCTGATACATTTCAGTGGTACTACTCTCTTTACTTAGCAGAATTCTGTTCAGATAGATTTGATGATTGGTGGGACCCTGAAGTATATTGTTTTTCTGATGTAGAATTCTTATTCGAATTCTGTTCCGAACATTTTGAAAAATGGTGGCCTTATGTTAAGAATGTAGACTATACTTGGAGGTATGCTAAAGCATTAGCTAGATATTGTAATGAGTATTTCAGAGAATGGTATAATCCTAGTTTGTATTTTAGTGATATCTTTACTGACAGTAAAGATAATTCTGATAAATGTAGAACAGAATACTTAGTAAAGTATTGTATAAGTAATATAAGTACTTGGCATAGAAATCCTCCATCAGAAAACTTCTTTGATAAAACAGAACAAGAATATATAGCAGAATCCATGTATGGATAGTTAGTTGTTTCTTAATGATAAACCTAAATAAAGGACATATATGAGTAAGAAAAAATACACAGGCATCGGTCAATTCATATTTGGCGGGTCAGCATACTTCGGAATGAAAAATGCTGGACTCCAAGTAAATGATATTCTGGAAATTTCAGATGATATTCTAACACAAAATTCATATCATTTGATTAAAAATGAAAAAGATCTAAATGTTATTGGAAGAACTGAATGGACTGAAACTGATATAGAAGCGAAGTACAAAGGAAAGATTGATATTATGTTTTCCAATGCTCCTTGTTCTGGATTATCTTCTGTTAATAGACATGCTTCTGCTGATGCTTCAATTAATAACTACATTGTAGAATCAGCGCATACAGCTAATCTCTTAGAACCTAAGGTACTTATTCTCGAGAATGCGCCCGCTTTAATTTCAAAAGGTTATCCTGTTCTTAAAGAAGCTATTGATGTTATGAAAGAAAAATATAACTTCACTGCTATTCGTCTTACTAATGATACTCACGGTGTTCCAATGATTCGCCAAAGAACTTTGTTTGTTGCTTGGTTGAAATCTGAGTTTGATAACAAAGTACCTCTCGTTAATGCAATGAAAAATCCTAAATGCGTAGTAGATGATATTCTAGTTAATGTTGATTCTAGTCATGAAGGTTGGGGAGAATACATCAAAGGCCATGTTGATCCAGCTTTAGTTCCTTTCTATAAAGATGTTCTTCCTAAGAAAGCAATGTTTGAATCACTTGCTATGAATAATGTAGATATTGAATCTATTAAAGAATCGCATGCATCTAACTATAAGAATGTTAAACGTATTGCACAATGTCTTAAAGAAGGTAAACGGTACTTTGGTCATGGTAAATATAAGATGAGAGGTGATTCGAATTGTTGCTCTATTACTTCTATGGTAGAATACATCCACCCACATGAAGATCGCGATTTAAACATTGCAGAATTCAAAGCTCTTATGGGTTATCCTAAAGACTTCAAGTTCTATCAAGACGAATGTAAAACTTCTGTAGTACAATGTATTGCTCAAGGTGTAGCAGCTTCTACTGTTGAATACATTGTACGCCAAGCTATAGATGCATTAGAAGGCAAGCTAGATATGGTAGAAGATTGTAGCTTAGTATACCAACAGCATACTAAAATGCAGCGCTTCCAGTTAACATATGAAGATCTTGATTCAATCAGCGATCTCTCTAAAGTAACATCAACATGGACTGAAATGAAAAAATGAGTAAAAAGAAAGAAGCACCACCGTTATTCAAACTCGTGCAAGATAAAGTATACTTTATTAGCTACGATAAGTCAGAAGTTCTAGTAGGTACAGTTGTAGAAGATATAAATTGTAAATACTTAAACTTTGATGGATCTGATATTACATTAGCTCCAACTCAATTAAACTATTTATCAACATTTATGCACAGTATTTACTAAATAGAGGTTTACATAATCCTATTGTTTGTTATTATAAAGATAACAGCAATAGGATTTTTTATGAAAGAATTACTTGATTACAAAATAGTACAAGCCAATATGCATCAAAGCATACCTGAACAAATTGTTAAACTTTCAGCACGTGGATATGAACTACTTGGAGTTCTTGGTGTATTACAAGGAACTAATTCAAGCGGATATAACTGTAGCTCTTTTTATCAAGCAATGGTAAAATATAAGGAATAGCTATGGATGAAAATTTAAAACAAGAACAATCATACGAAGACTTCACAGAAGATTATCTCAGAAGATATGATAAAGTAAACGCTGAAATTCAATATTCACGTACTAATGTATTCTCTGTATTAGGACAAGTTCAAAGTACTTCAGAAGTTGTTAGAAAATGGTGGGATGAAAACTTTGAAGAACAGTGGGCACTTCATAAAGACACATATAACTTTGAAAATCATATGAACAACTTGCTAATACACTTTAATCGTTTCTTTGATATTTGGTATGATCCAAGTAAAGTTTGTTTTAAAGCAAATTACAGAATGCTAACTATCTATTGTTCTGACCACATGGAACAGTGGTGGAATAGATCCAAGCTTAAAGACATTAGATATATTGAAAGTGATATGCTTTATCTGTTACTTGATAACGCTCTACATAAAATTGATATTTGGTACTCACCTGAATCACTAAACAGATTTATAATGTGTCACGCACTAAAACGTAAAGACAACGAAGATGGAGCTAAATACAATGCCCTGATTCACATGACTAAAGAAGAAATTGTCAATTGGCATATGACAGATAGGCTTTACTCATGAGTACATCATCATTTTCAGTAGGCTACAACTCAGTAAGACAAGCTAGAGTAGACAAAGAAATAGAACGTATTGAATCTAACTTGGAACAATGCAAGACTGAGCCACTAGCAAACTTAGTTATATACTTTGAACAATCTAAAGTAATCAAAGAATATGTAACTGACATGTTTCCAACTACATTTTCAAAGGAGCAATTTGGCTATCATAGTTACTCTCACATTCTACCTAAGTACTTTCCTCAATACTTTGATCTTTGGTGGGATCCTATGATGTTTAACTTAAACTATATGGGACATGTTATAAGACGAGTACCTGATAGAATAGAAGATTGGTTCATTCCTGGACTTCTAGAAAAGAAGTATGTCAACTCTGCAGATCAGGAAGATGGAGATTTATTACTTCAATATTGTATCAAAGATATTGACCTTTGGTATTCAGATGATTTATTACTTTATTATGCACAGCTAGGTATAGAAGCATACAAAGATGTTTATTCAAAACAAGAACTAATAACTAAACACTTATACAACTAAGGAAATACTATGACCGGAACAATAAAATTGAATCATTCTAATAAGTTTTCAATTGACATACTAAGAACTAATAGTATAGAACAGTACAGAAACTCTATTAAAAATGGAGCAACTCATTTAGGTACCGAAGAAGAACTACTTGGCTATCTAGATGAATTCACTAAATGGATTCCTCCTACTCGTACTACTAACATGCTAGCTTGTATTCAGCGGCATAAGTGCGAAATATCAGGCGAAGATTACATTGCCCAAGCCGGGCATCTCAGACTCTTGAATAAAGATTACATTACTGAATTCATTAGTTACGCATCACGTCCTAACTTCCATCTATTCGCTATTGTAGCATGGAACGGTGAGCATAGATCTAATTATCCTGGTATAAGAGGTGATTGGAATTCAGCTGCTTCACGCATATACTTACAGAATTCACCTATATTGCTTAAGTCTAAATTTAGTTCCTAAAGTGATTGTACAGTGTGTATAACAGAGTTATAATAGATAAAACAAATAAGGAAATACTATGACCGGAACAATTGAATTAGAAAATATGTTCAAAGAAATTGAAAGACTCACTGATAAAATGTTAGAAGATCCTAACGAAGATACTGGCACTATGCTAATGCATCTTATGGAAGAAGTTGGCGAGTTTTCGACTGCTGTTTGTATTGAAGATGGAAGTAAAGTAAAAGGCTATAAGAAACTTGATGAGCCTTCTTATTCAGAAGCAGTTGATATGTTTATTGTAGTAGCTTCTCTATTCTTTAAAAGAGGTGGCACTATGAAAGACTTTAAAGAGATTGCATTTGCTAAATTACAAAAGTGGGAAAATAAACTATAAAGTGATTGTACAGTGTGTGTAGTAGAGTTATAATAGATAAAACAAATAAGGACTATTATAAATGAAAGTAAATTATACATCATTCTGGATGGCATCAAATATCGACTCAATCGATAAATGGTTCAATCCTTTGACTTTCAAGCGTAAGTATAAGATCTATCTTCTTATGGCTAAACCTCATGCTAAACATTTTGATTTAGTGTTTAAAGGTCCAGCAAAATGGATGGTTGATTCAGATACTATCAATACTGTTTTAATTAATTACCCTGAACATTTTGATTATCTCTATGCTAAAAAAACCCTAAGATGGGCAATTGATCATAGAGTTTTAGTATCACATTTTCCTGATAAAGCTGAACAATGGTTTGATCCTATTCAAGTTATTAAAGGACACGCTGATATTAAACAATGTATACGCAGTAAGTTTAAACAATACCGAAAGCTTGAAGCTAACTCTGATTATTGTCATATCTACTTACCATCCAATTTCAATTGGCAAACTCAAATTAACTCACACTTACTTTATGGAGAAGACTAATGGGTAACATACAACATATTAAAAGTATTCAATACTTTGAAGTTAAAGATGCTGACATGATCGTAGCTAAATTCGTGTATGAAAATAACTTTACATCCGGTCAAACAGTTTTAAAGTATGAAGATATGAATGCTGTGTCACAACGAATGTCACTAAAGATCAACGGTAAAGTGCTAAACGATTATGAAACAACTGCTACCTTTAATTCTAAAGACTTTATGATTATTAAAGGTGTTTCAAAAATTGAATCGCTAGAGTATAAAGAATCCATGCATGATCAAATTTGGCATGTTCTTAAAGCTACCGACATTTGCTTAGGCAGAATTTCTGCTGGTGATTTTTCTAAACCCATTAACGATGCATATCAACTAGATCCAAAGGTATCAAACATGACTGATCACTCAGTTAAACTTAAGTTTGCTGACATCGTAACATGGAATGACTTTCAGACTTTAATGAATACTGACATTCTGTTATACAACAAACCTTGTACAATTAAACCAGCTCAACTAATGAAAGTTATCAGATCTTTCTTACGTGACAACATGGATCTTAGATACGCAATATTTGATAGAGATGATTCATCTTCAATTGCTATTAAGAAAGTTGTTAAAATTAAAACTGAAGAAATTTGGGCTGAAGAAAAGAAAAATGGTGGTGATCCTTATGTAGTACCAAGATTCTCGACTTCATTCAGAACTCAACGTGACACTCCATGTGTCTTCAAAATTAAGTCACCTAGTATTACCACATATCTCAAAGACTACCACACTGTAGAACCACTGGAAGGTTCCAATGTAAAAGATCTTAAAGATAGACTTGATGTATACTTAAAAAGTATTCTGAAAGTTGTCAATGAACCTCTTAAAGATTGTGAATGCTGTGGTGGCAGAGGTGTTCAGAACTATGAATCTTTCTCTCATACTTTAAATGGATATGCCTAATGGAAGCCATGTTAAATAATCCATGTTCAATATTAATATTGTTTGTAGTACTTATTCTATTAATAACATGTATAGTAGAAGTATTTGTTCAGTTAACGTCTAGATCAAATGTAAAGGTAGTACTCCCTCCATTAGATAAAGAAGTAAAGCCAACCACTGATAAAGAAATTATTAAAGCTCTTAAAATCAGATTAACAAGAGACTTGGTTGCTCCAGGTATTACAACTCTAAAAAGAGAATACATTCAATCTTTACTGGATATGTTAGATGCATGATTCTCAACGTGATAAGTTACATGATGTTCTAAATCTCTTAGAGAGATCTAATCATGGTGAATGCTATGAGACAGATTCCTATTCAGAAAGATGCGGTAATTGTAACTCATGTAGAATTGCTAATGCATACAAGATCATGGATGATCTGACCGAACCTATACATAAAGGAGTAAAGTTTGATAGAACTCTAGGACCATCAGGTGGATTTGAGAAACTGTACTATGAAGAATGGAATAAGTTTAACGAAAGATCTCCTGGGAGAAATAATGGGTACACTGCTTTAGAACATATTATTCATGAAGGAGATAAACCTGAACTAGCAACTCAACATGAAGCATTGATTGCGGCAAGTGTAGTACAATGGTTCGGCACACAATGCGGTAGAGAATTTATTAGAAATGTAACTAACAAATGGAAAGAACAAAATGAAAATAACTAAGCGTGGTGTAGAGAAAAGCGTAGTAACGTACTTACATGGTAAATGTAATGGATGTGGTTGTGAAGTAGAATGTGATGATAATGATGTGGATGTGGCTGCCATGGGTGATAAGTGGTATACTGAATGTCCAGAAAAATTCTGTGGTGAAGAAATAACTTTAGTTCAATCAATGAAAGGAGAGTAATATGAATAAAGAAGCATCTAATTATGAAGGTGGCGTAGTACTCCTTTTTTCTCTGTGAAAATACATAACGTAATAAACAAAGATGTAGTCAATGATAGCGCAATAGATGTTCAATTGACTTCTCTTAAAGAAGATTTAAGAGAGACTGAATTAATTTATTACACTAATATAGTTAAGCATGGAGCAAGTCCTATTGAGAGTACCACGTGGTATATAGAAGTTGATAACAAGATAGTATGCGTCTGTGATGTTGCTGCTCTTAAGAGCAGCAAGACCGGTTATATAAGATCACTTTACACTATGCCTAACTATAGAAGAAAAGGATATGCGCGTAAATTAATGTTACATGTTCTAGAACAACTTAGCAATTATAATATGCTACCTCAAATTTCAAGTCATGTAGACAACTTAGTTGCAATAAACTTTTACAAGTCTCTAGGATTTCAAATAGAATCTACTACAATGGTACTACATAAATAAAGGAAAACAAATGCGTAATAAAGAAGAAGAGCTAATTGAGCTTACGAAAGAATGTATTGAGATGATCTCATGTTGTCACTCTAAGTTCAAGGGTGATGAACTACAATTGAAGTTAGATAACATACTTAACTCTGAACAAATTGAATCAGATAGCTACTGGCAATCACGAAAAGATGCACTAACAGTAGGTGATAAGTTCATTGAATGGGAGCTCTTTGCTAAGCAAGGCTTCGTCAATGAACAGACTCATCAGAAGTACGATCATCTATATGAGATCATATCAATTGATAAAGCTAAAGAAGAGCTTACTATCGTTTTGATTAATGAAGCGTACACTGAAGAAACATTTGAATTTGATGATTTTCTTCCATGCTATTATCAAGTTGGTGCTGATAAGAAAGAAGATAAATCTTATCCTAATGACATGTTTAACGTTATTGAACGTATGTATCGTGAAACTATTGACGAAGATCTTGAAGATTACTGGATAGTAGATTCAAAATATGAATTACTCAGACGTTATACAGATAACTATGATAGACACCAAGCAGTAGACTTCAGTAATATATTCGAAAATCTAAGTGATTATGAAAGTGGAGACTTTAATGACATGTTTCAAATAATCTTTACTATGAAAGAGATTATTGACAATGGACATATTCGTTGTAGAGTTGATTGGTAGAACTAAATGTAAAAAAGTTTATAAAAGGATTGTACAATACTTAAAGTACGTGTATATTAGATCTAACATCTTATTAAACAAAACACAAAAGGAATAAAGAATATGGCACATGCAATTGTTGGAACAAAGTATAGATCAGCTGAAAACTGGCACTCTATTATCGAAGTTATCGAAACTACTGGTGAGAATGCTATGGATGAAAATGGCAAAGCTACATACAAATTTATTCAACATCCTAAGGAAAGTCTAGTTGGTAAAGTACAAACTCTTCCTTTACAACGTTTCAACTCAGTATGGCTTAGTCATACTACTCACAATACAGCTAAAGGCACTCAACGAGAATTTGTAACTGATGCTCAGCGCCTTGAACGATTAGCTAAAATGCAGAATCTCGAGAATGAGAAGTGGGCATCCATGACTCAGATTGAACGCGAGAAAGAAGAAGCAAGACTCAAAGCTCAAATGGCACAAGAAGCTCTGATCGCTGCTGGTGAATCAGCAATCTAATTAAAAGGCATTGATGATATGACACAATCTGAAAAGGATCTTCTCCAGGATCATGTAGATAGACTTTGGAAAGAAGTTGCCACAAGAACTAAATCAGCGAATAATACTTCAGTTGAAGACGCTGTAAGAAAGCTATATGATCCTATTGATAACATATCATCAATGCCTAGTAATTACAAAAACAACCAAGCTTTTGATAAAGGCATCAGAGGCATAGCAGAACAGTTCGCAGAGCAAGGAGTTGAAATAGATTGGAGTGATGGAACTCCTAGAACAAAGAGTGAGAATGGAATGCCAGGAGTTGATATGTCAGTCTGCTTTATGTATCCTGAAACTTTTACTTTTATAGAAGAGAACATAGGAAGACACGATAATGAATAGCGAAAGTGTTCGTGAAATGGTAAGTCAGATGTACGGAGACATTGATAATGTTTCTAATTTACCAGAAGAATTAAAATTTCATGCAAAGTATTCTCTATACAAAAAGGTTGCAGTAGAGTTTGCTACTAAGTATGAAATTGATATTCATTGGGATTGCATGCATCCTTACATAGCAGGTAAAGATCCAGGTGTTGGATCTCTTGCAAAGTACTTTCATATAGAAGTACTTCATAAACCTTTGTACTATGTCACAGCATTACCAAGTCTTGCTACTGATAGGTGTCCTTATGTCCTCGGATGATAGAGAGTTATTAGAGAGTGTCAATCGCTTATATGATTGTATAGACAACATAAGCAACATTCCTCAAAATTTATTAAACAACGTGTATGGACATCATTACATACGTATTTCTAAAGAGTTTAAAGATAAACATCAAGTACAGATTACTTGGATAAATGAAGAAGCATTTGTTTACTCTACAGGTGAATCGCTTAGTGTACATTTTAGATATCCGCGTTTATTGCAAGTTCTTAATTACATGGCACCCGCTATTAGAGCAAGGACTAATTAATGGATATTGAAAAAGCAGTTACAGAGTTATATGATCCTATTGATAATGTATCAGACATGCCTAACGATTTTATTGGCAAATATCATAGAAGTACGTATGTTGGTATATGCGAGAATCTTGCACATGGTGGATGGAAAATTGATTGGAGTACAGGACAACCTAGAGATCAAGCAGGTATTTGTTTGAAACATATCTTTAGCGATAGTAGTATTAAACGAATGATGAAACTAAAGGGACATTAATGCAAAAGATTAAAGTAGAAGGAGAGTACCCGGATATTGACTTAGATGAATGGCCTCAAAATCTAGAGTTTAAAGTTACATACGATGATGGTACAATTGAAAACATCTCAGTAGCAGAAGATAAAGATCCAGAAGAAATTGTAGGTAAAGCTATACTAGCAAAGTTAGGTATTGATATTAAAATTGATACTAAACGTGATTCATATGATTGTGAATGTTGTGGTGGTATAGAAGATTACGAATACACTGTCCATGTTGACGGAGTTAAGTATGATGAAACTTTCTTTCATGGTGGACACTTCGGTTACTTAAGACCTAATAGTGAAACAGAAGATGACAACGGGCATAAACTTGATAATGTAATTCCACACTACTGGAATGGTGATAGTGATTCTATCTTTATTGATGTTTTATATCATACCAAAGGTATTGACATTGACACTTCTGAATCAGATTACTTCTGGTGCAGACATACCTAAAAGTAAGATAAATAAAATAAAAACAATTTTAAGGAATTAAATATGTCAAAATTCATGAAGCTTTACGAAGCAACTAAACAAGAATACACAGATGGAAGTATTATCATTTTCGGAGATGAAGCTGATAAGAAAGAAGTAACTCCAAAGGCTCCTGAAGTTAGTAGCAAAGTTAAACAGGTAAAACAACTTATAGATCTTGTAACAGATGATGTTATGGGCATGGAATCAGGTGATCCTCGTAACGAAGTTACAATTGAGGGTGCGGCTAATTACAATGATGATGCCACTGAAATGACATTGGACGTACATAATTATGATGCATCATATTATAAAGATAGTATGCTTGATAGTGATTTAGAATTATTCGCTGATGAATTAAGTAATGCAGGTATTAATGTTACTGATCAGAAGACAGTCTTCAATGATGATAAAACTCAAGCTACATTCGTATTTACAATCGATCCAGAAAGTTCAATTGAAGCTGAGCTTACTAATTCTATTATCGAGTATTCAGAAGATGATTACCAACCAATGGCAGACTAGTGGATTACGATTTAACTGAAGCTCAACAGAGATCAGATGAAGAGCATATTGTAATTCTTAACGGTTTGCTTTCAACTGCAATTTCTGAAATTTACGGAGTTGGTTGGACTGAAAAACGTGAAGCTGAATACAAAACAGAAAGATTTACAATTGAAGATGAGCACGGTGATCCTGTTCAATTCATTAGAGTGTTTAGTGATGTAGATTCTGCAAATGAAATTACTGCTGAGCATACATACCAATACTCTAATTATAGTGATCCATATGAACCTGAAGATGCTAACTATTCTGAATCAGAAGTAGATGTAACTGATAAAGTATTTAGTGATGTTTTAGAGATGGAAGCTCCAGGAGCAGGTGAATCATTAATGTCCTATGTAAGAATTACACCAGTTGATGCTACTTATCAATACGGAGTTTTCTTTGACAAGCCAGGCGATCAATTTGATTTAGTACCTGACAATGGTGACTCTATTCTTTCTGAGAATGAAGATCCTGAAGCTATGGAAAAAGAAATCGCTGGTATTCGTACAGAGATTGATAAGTTAGAGATTGAGCCAGAAGACAATATCTAATTTAAAGTAATTTAACAAAAGATCTATTTATTTAGGTCTTTTGTGTTGTACTTATCATATTAGTAGTTTATCTTATAGTAACAATTAAGGAAACCGCTATGACAGAAACAGAATTATTCATGAAAGTACGAGATATTTTAAGTACTTCTACAGTGGCACGAACTTCCATATTCAAAAAACTTGATAAGTATGTAGAAGCAGAAGACTTACCTAAATTCGAATTACTACTACGCATGGTATCTAAACAAACAAGTGTCAGTGCAATTCAGCATTATGATAAAATGCTAGATGACGAGGCGCTAAGAAGTGTTATTGAAGATGATATTAACTTACCTATCATAAACTCTCTTAAAGAAACAGAGAATAAAGATACTACTGTTCTTAACTTACTTAATCTAATTGATTTAAACAAAGCTACTTCTTATAATAGTAGTCATCTTAAACTTCTAGTTAGACATACATGCATCAAAGCAATTAATCAACATGTTTTTCAACATGGTAAAGAAGAAGCTATCGATCTTATAGATAACATCTTAGCTATATTCAAAATGATTGAAGATGATCATAACATGGAGACTCTTACTGGATTGATCAATAAGAATAGAAACGAGTACTCTTCACTTAACACTTTGTCAAATGCTTTTCATAACAGAGTAAGACACGTTAAACTTTCTAACAAGCAATTGAAAGAACAACTTATTAGATTTCATACAAATAGAAATTTAAAAATAACTCGTCATCAATTTGATTCATACTTAATCTCAGCTACTTACAATTACAAAGAAGATGATTTGTTCGAAATGGTTACATCGTATACACTTCAATTAGAAACTGCTATACAACAAGAAATTTGTAAAGCAAATGATATGATGGAGTTTGAAGTTTTAGATATTTCATGCAAAGAAGCTACTAAGTTATTTGGACATCGAACTAATGTAATGTACAAACAGTTTGCTAAATTGTATGCTACAAATAAAAATGTAAAACTATCAGATACTTTTAAAGTAAATCATTCTGCTAATGTAAATGATCTGACCTTGCAAATTATATTTCATATGATTACAAAGGATGCTACCAGTTGGAGTGGAAGTATCAACTCTAGTAGTTCAATTGATGTAAGTAATCATTATGAAGATGGTTTAATGATAAAAGGTACTGACTCATTTGTTTCAACATCTAAAGTTATTAATGCTGTCTCTAAATTTAGTAAAGATGACATTGAACAATTAGACTATCGTCTTATAAAATTCAGAGGCTTAATCACACCATTAGAACTGTTCTTATATTTCCATGTGATATCCAACTCAACTAAACAAGCTGTTAAATCTTACAGTACCTATGTGTATAAACATGGAATAAGTTATGCTAAGTCAGTTAGATTTGTTATGTCAGATAATATTCTGAATAAGAATAGTAAGTTACTTAAAGACAAAGGATTGTATGATGTATTAGCAAAGTCTCTGTATGATGTAGATCCTTATAAGGATAAAGCTTTGTTAAAAAATATTGCTCCTAGCAAGTATTATACTGTGATTAAGGGTATAGAGTCTGGTACAATAGATGATTCAGTATATTGGAAAACTCGAATTGCTAATGAATCTAACTCGCAATTGAATTCAATTTTAACCAGCTCAAAGAGTCTTTACTCATGATATTACCAAGAACTTTATTTGATAGAGCAGAAGTCAATACTATGTCTTCTATTAAGAATTATGTAATGTACGGTTTCGAACCTGGAAGTTATGTAACATGCTTACTAGGCCAAGATTTTAATATGGCTCTACAGACTTCACATCCAGGTAATACAGATGTATGTCAGATATTCTTATGGATTCAACTATTCGTACCTGAAATTGCACGGAATCATGAATGGAAAGGATTTGAAAATGAAACTCCCAATAGAAAACAAATGTGCATTAACGAAGCTGCTCGTATGCTTAAAGTATTTCATATAGAAGGAGGCCCTGACATTGACGATTTTGAACATGAATTGTATACTGAAGTTAACCCTTATCTTTGGATGAAGATATCATTAAGAGGAAATACAAATGTATAAGTTAGAAATTTACGAAGAACATGAAGTATCATTGTGTGTAACTTTAAAGTTCGAACATGTGTTAACGGTACATAATAAATATCTTAAAGATTGGGAATTTTGTCAACTACTATCTATAGATAACGTAACCTTCGAGTATTATGCTAATCATGTTGATAACGAAGATATAACAGTGCTTATGGAATTTACAATGGATCAGTCGAAAGAAACTGTATTTGTTACCAACGTATCTTTCGGAGAAGATTAACATGGGAATACTTAGTAACATAACTGGAGCTATCAAGACTCGCCAATTCTTAATAGAATATCTGGAAAGAAAAGATCATACGACTGAAGAACTCATGACAGATGCTTCTGTTATTGAAGTTTTTAATGATATCAGACGCCAAGGAAATTCAATGTGGCCTAGTACTATTATGCACGCTTTCTGTAAATTTAGAGGTGATGATGCTGCATATTGGATGCCTATTCTAATTGGTGAAATGATTCATTTGAAATATACAACTCCTGCATTCTTTGTAGTAGGTAGTGCTCGTGGACATCACGGTGGACATGCTCAAAGATTACTTAGATGTATGGGTACTGCAATTGAGCAAGTAGAAACTATACAATACAAAGACTTACACTTTCTATTAGAACAAACTTACGGAGATGCAAAGTATGCTGAAACCAACTTATGTAAACACTTTAGAATGTATTACATTGATCTATTAAAGAAATGTAGAATTCAAGATATCGACGAGTGGCATAGTTTGTTTTATAAAAGATCTACAGATAACATAAAAAATAAATTAACAAGAACAACAATAATAAACAGAATGTATGGAGATTAAATATGAGTAGAGAATTAAGTACGTGTGAAGTAGAAGCAGAGGATGTATTAGTACTAGCACAAGCTAAAGTACATTCACTTAATAAACTATTGAATGATAATGTAAAGGCTATAGTAGACTCTATTGTAGATGTTCAACTACCTGAGATTTTGGGTATATTGCGAGGTGAAAACGGTATCATTGAAGTTAAGCCAGCTAGCTGGTTTAGAAGTAAGAAAGTTATCTATCATGGTACAGTTAATGATTCATTTAGACATAGAGCTACTTTCACTAAAATTAAACACAATGCTGATCTACGAAATGAAACTATGAATATAGAAGAATTCGCTAGAATTCTAGAGAAAGCGATACACAATCTTGATTGTGCTTTAATAAATAAGCTCCAACTCAAAGCTGATATCAATGACTTCATTTTAAGTACTAGTGATTGTAGAAAAGAAGACACTTTACATTTCCTATCTTTTATTGGAGGTATGTTTGTTATGAGTGCAGAAATGTATGATAAAAAACATGGCGATCTATTTAATACTAGAACGTTTGTACAATCTTTAAATTATGTCGCACTTCACGGACTTGATCAAGATCATAAAATTAGCTTTGGTTTAGTAACAGAAGATGCACCTGAAAATATCAAAAGTACGGGTGTTATTTATGATGAGCTGTATTACATTGAGAATAACATCTTGAACATAGCTCACACTATGTGCAATAAGCTAAGTTCATGTGGTGGTACTATTAATCTAACATCTAGGGATTTTGCTAGAATTATCTAAAACAAAAGGAAAATATATGAAAGTCACAATGATTTATGCATCAACTACAGACGGTCTCATCGGTGACGGGATGAAACTGCCATGGCATATCAAAGAAGACTTTGCTCATTTCGTAAAGTACACTAAAGGTAAGCCTGTTCTTATGGGTTCTACTACTGCTAAGACACTGCCTAATGGACCACTTCCTAATAGAACTAACTACGTTCTTACTACTCGCTGTCTAAGAAATTATGGTCGTCCGCATAGTGACGGGTTCCATTACATCAACTCATACAAAGAGATTCCTGAATGTGATGAACTTATGATCATTGGTGGAGCTCAGATTTATGAGCACTTTGAACCAATTTGTCAAAAGATTATTTGGACAGAAGTTATCGGAGATTATTCTGGTGACACTTACTATAAACCAAAAATGCCATGGGCTAATAGAACACTGCTAGGTGAATCAACTTGTGGTCGTGCTAAGTTCTGGGAGATGACACGATGAGTAAAAGTAAAGTAGAAATCAATACAACACAGTATGAGTATCAGACTCGTAATTTACTTAAAGTAATTGATCAAAGCATTACTAAAGCTGAGAAGTGTTTAGATGATCGTAACCTAAGGTTCATTAATCATCTTAAAACATTTGAACTTCCACTGCTGCAAGAACGTCTGACTAAGTGGTTAGATGATCTAGATAATATGTCCTTCTTTAGTTGGAAAACAATCTGCATGTGGAACTCTATTAATAATGCCACTGATTGTTATAACACTGATATAACTAGTAAATGGTGTTCAAACTGGTATGCTAAAAAGGATCATGTTGAGCCACTGGATCGTATACAGTTCATTAATGAACTTAGAGACATTACTAAGTTGGACATAGATGAATTAGTTAAAGAACTTGAAGGACTATATGTCAATAGAGACAAAGCGTCCGAGAGCACCTTTAAAGAAACATATCCAAACTACTTCAAATTTAAAGTACTACTTAAGTATAATGCTCAAGTAGATGACACAATATTTGAGACTGAAGATGACGATGAAACTTTTTCTTACTTACATCTTATTTGCCAAGATCTTAAAGATGGAGATACTATATTCAATAACAATGCAGCATTAGAAGCTTCTAGAACTGCTCATATATATCCAATGTTAAGAAACCTTAAGAGTATGAAGAAACGATTCTCAGTACATGAAAAGACTAACATGCAATCTAATAAGTTAGTAATGTTAGGTAATGATGATATGCTTAGTATTACTGATGTTGACAATTTAATGTGTCCTCTTCCTCCAATAGATTTAAGCATCTTTAAATAAACAATAAAAAGGAGTATCATTAATTTGATACTCCTTTTGTTGGACGTGGTATTAAGTGATCAGGCGTATAAAGATTTGCGTGAATCTAATACCTCTTTAACTTCTTCATAAGAATCGCATGGTGACATTTGAGTGATTACTTCTTCTGCATGATTATTGTACAATAGTTCTACTAGTACTGATGTTTTCCATGAAGGTACTTCTGGATAATTATCAGCTAAACTAAATAGATCTTTAATCAATACATCAGATAAACGATCATTCATTAATGAATCACTTGGATGTAATTCTACCATGTTCATTAATCGAGATACAGTTGATATATCTGATTCTGATAGTATGAAAAAGTTATTATCACTTATAAGATATTCACACTCCATTAAAAGTTCAATTACTGCGTTACTACTTATACCATTTGCTGATCTATTTACTATTTCACCCAATCTAAATGTATTACACATACTGACTTGATTTTTAACAAAGATGTGTTCTAATACTAAGGACGATATATTATAATCACAATTAGTAGAAGAGCATTGATATAATACGTACATCATTTCATTAAAAGTATTATTTGAATAGTTGTACGATCCTAATGTTGAAGCATTGTCACAGTCATTAATAATTTTTGCTATGAATACTACAAATTCAAAAGTGTCCGGTGAAATATATCCACACGACATGTGAGTAGAATTAATGTATTCTAAAGTTGAGTTAATTAATGCGCAGTTAGCAATAAACAAATTTGCATCTGCTAGTAACGGTAGAGCAACTAACCCATATTTTTCCAATCCAGATAAGAACCGTTCCAAACAAAACGAATCTAAAAATTCAGTAGAATCTAGATATGTTGATACTAAGCTACTAAGTTTATCTACACTGGATTCATCATAAGAATTCTGAAATGATACATAACCCATTGACATAAGATGATCAAATACAGGATTTCCTATATCTAATATAGTACGGTAATCTGAGTCAAAATTCGTGTATAGATGTTTGCCCATCCCAAATCGATCTTGATCTGAATACAAAGTTGAATTTATCTTATCTAAGATATTGATAGCAAGAGAAGCAAGAGATTCAGAATTAAAACTGTTTCCATTGTTAGCATACGACATTTCATATTGTCGTTTTTTAAAAAAGTCTCTCAGTGATAGCATACATGTAGGCACAATATAATCACCTTTACAGTATAGCATATCCGTAGGGGCCGGCCGTGAATTTATTTGATCAATCATCTGCATATAGTTCTCCTACTTGTCCTTTTAATATGTTTTCATTATAGTCTGTATAATAATCGTTCACTTTATTATTATATATACGGATGTCATTTTGTACACCACCTCTTATTATTATTAGCTTACTAATTAAACTTTCTAATATATATTGATCTGTTCGTTGTAGCATCTGTATATGTTTTTTAATAGACCTACTGTACTTTCCTAGTTGAACAAGAACTAATCTCATCATAATAATATCACAGTGATGCATACATTTGGTTGTATACAAGTCTTGTATAACCGATGCTCCAGAAGAACCGTGTCGTTTTAATCTAGTTGTTTTAGCATCATCGGTTTCTGTATGGAAGTGACTTACTGATGACTGATTTCTTTGTCTACCTGTATATTGATCAAAGTTATACACTACCATTGTAGTTTCCAATTCAGTATTATCATTTATCAAATTGCTGAAAGGACAATCTTTAAAAGATTGTATAAGCTTAGGATCAGATATCTTATCTAATATAATTCTAGAAGTTTTTGTTACAGTAGATAGAGTTCCAGGAGCTCCAAAATAATAGTTAAGAAGATCACTACTATACATATTAATAGGATGTGATGCAAGGTTTTCATGGTTTCTTAGCATTAGATTGTAAGAAAAGTCGTCAGGATATTTATGCAGATATTTCATAGCTTTAGCTTTGTTCTTCTTTGACATAGTCTCTGTACTTTCACATCCTATAAACTTAGAATAGTCTGGACGCATAGAAGATTTTTGTACTAGGCGATCATTATAACGAAAATTAAAAGCATCCTTGGACATTTGAGTATTACTAAAGGCATAGTTATTAAATGAATTGAATATATTTCTCTCGTTGTATCCTTCAAATTCAAAATGAGTTTTAAACTTAGTGATGTACTCTTTATCAATAGCAGAATACAAAACATTAACTCTATCTTCTAAAGAATATCCTAAGATCTTTCCATAAGACATAATGATATGAGAATCAGAATAAGATAAATGTCTAGTCCCACTTTTATTAAACTTTGATTTAATAGTAGTGAACTTGAATCTATTTGGAATTGCTTCCATTAGATGTCCATGATTCCACCTTCTAACATGTAAGTGTCAATGAAGGTTTGTTTAGTCATGAGTTTAACTCCTTTCTCTCTTGCTGCTTGGAGTTTGTTACTCTTACCATCAGGATCTTTACAGAGGAGGATCTTTGTTTTCTTCGATACACCTGAATTCATTACACCACCTTTGTCGATGATCTGTTGTTCCAATTCAGAATCTCTGAAACCTGTGAATACTACACCGTTGAGATCTTCGTTAATAGATCCTTGTACTACTTTAACTGGCATCTTAACTCTGATCATCGGATTCTTTTGTAAGAACTTCCAGAATTCATCATAGTTATCAGCAAACGTTTTAGCAGTAACACCAGCTACACCTTCAATTTTGAGGAGGTCTTCTTCAGTAGGCTTCATTAATGGACATACATAGTCACTAAACAATTTTAGTTTACGTTCACCAAAGCCTTCAAAGATGTTAGTTGCTTTTTGGATAGTAGCAAGTTCTACATCAGTAACCGCTTCTTTAAGACCTTTGACAATTTGCTTTGCTTTTGATTTGCCTAAGCCATCCATTTGAGAAATTTCATATTCATCTAAACGAAGTACTGCTTCAATCGAGGTGTGACCTTCTTCAATCAAACGATTGATCGTTCCCATTGAAACATGCTTTACTTTAAGAACTGTAAAGAAGTTAAGAAGTCCTTTACTATTTTGCGCAGAGCACGTAGTAGAAACACAAACGATATGAGTTCCATTGTCATCCCATTGAAGTTTTGACTTACAAGCGGGACATGCTACTGGTAAAAAATTGAATGTTTTATTCATTTGTACTATTCCTTATTTAGTAATGTTTAAACAATATACTATACATATAGCATTTGTACAATCATAGTCTGCTTAGTTTGTGTAAAATATTTATCGCTATACCAGACGTCAATATGATCTAGTGCATAATCAAGTAGTTTCTCCTCATAATAGCTGTCTTCTAAAAAGCTTTCATCCCACCAATCATCCATAGTTTCATTAGCATACTTAATAAAATAGAATACATGATATGATATATGCTCAGTAGTACAATGTTTGCCCCAATCGTCGTATTTATGCATGTAAAGTTTAGCTAGATATCTAGCATTATTCTCCCAATCAAATGTATCCGGATCAAACCAAATATCATAATAATCTATAACAGCTCTGAATTGTTGAACTGTTGTACTTGGCGTGTTTGATCTCCTACTCATATAACATGCTCACTATTAATTCAGATTTAGTTTTCATGAAATACTTTTGATCATACCAAATATCAATCTTACCTGGAGCATATAGCATTAGATATTCAATATAAACCGGCTCATCTCTGTCTCCACCTTCTTCTATCATGTCAAAGTCCCACCAATCTTCTAAGTATTCACTGCCGTACTTTATTAAAAGGAAAGCTTCGTCAATTAATAGTCCATCAGGTACATGCTTAAGCCAGAGATCTCTTTGTTTTCCACAGAATTGAATTAGCAACTTTATGTAAGACCAGTCAAATTCATCAGGTCTAAACCACGTGTGCATATCTCGAGAATGTAAGTTGATCCAAGATCTTTCATATACAGGAAATAATTTATGCATACAGATTCCTTATTTTGTGCATGTATATAAAGGGTCCAGTAATATCTTCAGATTTTCCTAAGAACATAACACTTGGATCTAAGTCACCTATATGATGATTAGTAGCTTGAGTTATTTCCTTTTCAAATTTGGATCCTTTCTCGATGAATACTTCTTTAAGACAATTGTAATGTTCAGAGTCTGCTTTCTCATGGTACTTTATCATAGACCGCATTTCATCAACTACTGTATTTGTCCATTCACCATAAGCAGCGGTCAGTCTTATCATGTTTGATACTGTATCAGACAATATCACTTTCCTATATAAAGTATCATACTTATACTTGTTGTACTTTAAATTGCCATGATGAGAGAATCCTATGATCTGGACAATCGTATCATCTGAATGATCATAGTAGTAAGTGTTCTCTATGTCGCTGTTGTATCGTATTACTAAGTTACTTGATCCCATAATCAATCCTTTGTTGTTAGATCAATATACTACTCACTAGGCTTTTGTACATGGATAATAGGAGCTAATAGACTAATAATTCCATCTTCTTTATAATAGCTTACTTGATGCTGTGATGTTTCTGAAGCATAAACTTCAGTGTTAACTACATGAGTATGATCTTCTTTATCCCCTTGCATAAGAGGTAAAGGATTTCCTGACTCATCTGATGTTTGTTTCACATAACTGTTGTTAGTATGTACTAATTCGTATTCTTTTCTCATGCGTATAGTTTCCTTGTCATTGCATAGTTTCTTGTAAAGTTGAGTATTTTTTCTAGTGTCCACACTTCTTCAATAATAGTTGTAAGCATGTCTCTATAGTGAGGTATTCCATTTGCTATACTAGTGATAGTAGAAATGTATGCATCTTGTGGAGTTTGAAATTCACATTCGAATACATCTCTTGTCCAACAACTCGATCCATTGGGTGTTACTCTTATTATAGAAGTTTCTATTAATCCCGTTCTACTGTGATCATACTTAAGAGCTTTCTTCACTGATCTTAATTCATTAGATGTAAATGTAATTCTGTTACTTATACTATCATGAATCGTAGGCATGTGTTCAGTACCGTTATATGTAATTACATCTTCATCCCACTTATACTTCTCAGGATACCAGTAGCATGTAGCAATTGCTCTTAAATCTTTTCCACGTAGTTCATATTGATATTTAAAAAACCAATCACTGCATTTATCAACAGTAGCAAGATGCAAAATACATGGATCTACTTTTCTAAATGAAGAGAATGATTTATGAGCATCATCTTTAAGTTTTTTCATGTGTATAGCTCCTTACATATATTTTCTACATAGCCTAAATTAACTATCTCTTCAAACTCACACCATGGAGCTACATCACCATTCAAATGATAACCAGCTACACCTTCTGAATCTGATTGTAAATCAATTAGAAATTTCTTAAGTTCATCATATCTAAATTCAGCATCTCTTAAATCTTCAATTTCTACCCAATCACCTGCACCTGAAGCATCGTCTTTCTGTTCAACCATTTCTCTATATGATTCATAGGGACTACCTACATCTTCAAGGTCGTAGGTTTTAACTTTTGATTGTTCAGCTCTCATACGCTGGTCAAATTCAATTTGAGTAATTCTTTTAAAGAATACATCTCTACTTGATGTAACATCTATTAGAGCTTTGACTAACTCTTCACGAGTCATATTGTCAGTATCCATTAGTTGTACATCTCCTTACAAGTTTCTTCTACAAAGTTAAGAGCTTTGATTTCAGGAAAATCTTTCCAAATTACCATTTTTGTATAGTAATCACTTGATGCTGAATCATAGACATCGTAATCGTCTCCTTTATAATAAACACCATCGTAATCAAAGTACAACATTTTAAGAATATCTCTAAGCTTCTTGTTTTCTTCCGAAACACTAGTAAGTTTGTTTGCAGTGGCATCTAATGTTTCATTAGTTTGTTCTAATTTAGATGCCATCACTTTCACCATGGTCTCTATATTAGATAGATTAGCCATTGTCTGAGCATGAGCCGTATTGTCATGATTTTCTAAATCAGCTAATGATTGTTCTAATCTACCTAAACCTAAACTCATCTTAAAACTCCGTTACATCATCGTTATTGGTTACTTTAACAATGGTGGGTATAACTCCACCGGATCGTTTGATAGTTATTAGAGATCCAACTCTAATCTCGTTATCTTGTACAAAGGAAGCGTTATGGGCCGTTACGTTACTGATTGTTACTCCATCAAGATCTATTGGAACAAGATTGATAACTGGAATGCACTTACCATCTTTACTAACTCGCCAATCAATCTTATCAACTGTTGTAGTTTTTTGTTCTTCAACTGGTGGCTTAAACGCTCGGGCAAAAGCAGGATTCAATTTACCAGTTTCTAATCCAAGTTCATCTCTTAATAATGAGCTATTGAATTCTACTACGATGCCATCACATTTAACTTTAGTGTCCATGTTTTGCCACATCTTCATCATCTTATCTTCCATGTGATGATCTGCTACACAACTTACCAGGATTGGTGTTTGAATGTATTCATGGTTCCAAAAGTTAAGAATTTCAATCTTATTGGTTTTGTTTAGATATGCTTGTTTTGTATCGCCTTTGATATCAAATAACATAATCATACAATCATGAATAGGAGCTTGAGCTTCTGATCTATTAATAAGACCAGCTACCATGTTACGAGAGTTTTTCATGGTTGAAGAGTATTTTGATTTGAATAGATCTTCTGGAATAATGATCTCACCAATGATATAGAACTCATCCATTGAAGGAATGTATCTTTCTTCAGGATTAGCCATTTGCATCATTTCATTGAGCGCTTGGATCTGTTTGTGATTATCAAGTAATGGAAGAATGTTTCTACCTTCTTTGCCATCTCCTCTAGTATACACTGCTTTAATAGTTCTGCCTACAGCTTTAAGAAGAACTGAACAACCATCATATTTTGGTGTAGCAGCTAAGGTCTCGTTTGGATGAGGAGCTGACCATTTGATAAGATCTTCAAGAGATTTAACTTTGTTAAGTGAACCCATTGGAATAGGAAGAGTTACTTTATCACCAGTTGAAATTTCAGCTCCAACTCCAGGTTCGTAATTAAACTCTTCACATAATGCGTCGTACTCTGCATCACTTACTAGAACTTCTCCGTTGCGGTATGCTTCGTTGTATTTTTCAATTAACTCTATACTCATTAGGTATTCCTTATATTTGTTTTAATTAAGATACCACACATTTTAAGACTGTACACCCAATAATCTAACAATTTGTAACAATGTTTTATCTATTTCCTTTGAAGAGAATGATGTACATTGAGTAGAAGCATTATCATTATAGTGAGCAGTATCGAATCCGGCTGTTACTCTTTCTCCATGTGTATCTTTATATGTGCACCCCATATAAAAATCTATAGGTTCAGACACTCCATTAGTATGATAGAAAATAAGTTCAGTATCGTCAATATACTCGTCTTCATCCGGTGTATCATGTCTAGTAAATCTTTCATCGTGTAGAGCTTTAGGCATTTCAACATATCCATTACTTCTCATATTGAAAATACTTGTTATGTAATATCCAGTAGATAGATTACCATCCGCTCCTTCCATTTGATCATCACCATACATTGCATAAGTAGTACGTATCATATCAATCTTTTCTTGTTGTTCTGGTGAAGGAGCTACATATTCAGTGTTAATAACAAATGTCTGAAGTCCATGAGATTCTAGATACTTAGTGTTGTTATAATCTTTGTAGTTAATCTTTAATAGTGTATGATCAGTATTGTTTGCTGGATCAGGAAGATTGTATGATGAAGTTTTACCTCGAGGCTCTTTAGAAAAGTATTCATACACAGGGTTGTAATCTTTAATAGCTTTAATAATAGCTTCATCTCTACTTGGAAAGTCTATCAGTTTCATATTAGTTATAAGTGGTTAAAGATTTGAAAGAATCTAGAATAAGTACTACTTCTTTCTTACGTTGAACATCTGACAGAGTAGGATCAAAAATAATTGAATCATGTGAGACATGTAATCCAGCTTGAAGTAATTCCATTACTGACATAAGAACTCCAGTTTCACATGTAGCTAGCATTGCAAGAGTTTTTTCAGATGGAATGTCTTGTCCTTCTTTTACAATAGTGCATAGAACAATAAGAACAATAGCAGGCAGATCATACTTATCATACTTGGATGTATCGATACCAAGCAGTAATGATTTTGCATAGTTACGAACCTTTGCTTCAGAGTAATGACTGTTTGTATATTTGTCAATATCTAAACCTTTCTTTCTACATAGCTCGATATGTTCTTCTGTAGTAACCGGTACTTCTTCGCCATTGAACATTTTCATTACACTTCCTTTTTATTTTTAATATACTACACCTATACAATAAGTAAACAAACAAATAGACCAAATATTTAAATTTGATCTATTTAGTTTTAACTTAAACTGTTGCGAAGTTTTTATTCATTTCCAACTCATTGAATCTTTTAATCTTTGTACCATCTGGCATTACGATGTTTTGGAAGAGTGAAGGGTACTGATAGAAGTGACCGGTTCCCCATCTCCAATTGATCTTCAACTTAGAGTTTAGATTGAACTCAGATTTATCAGTAAAGACAAATTTTAGAATTGCTTCGATTGCAGCGTTGTTACTTGATGTTTTGGCTACTACTTCAATTTCAGCATCAAGTCCTTTTCTAACAATGATTGATTCAACTTTACTAAGAGCTTTAGCAATAAACTGAATACTGATAGTGTCGTATTTGTTTTGAGCCATCTTCTTAACTTTATCTTCAAACTGATCAGCTAAAGCATAAACTCTATGAGATGTTTGGTTGATCAAGTTGTAGTCGTAACTGTATCGTCTAATCTGCTTTGCATTATCAGGATTTTGGAGGAATGCCAAGTTATCATAAGCTGCTCTTGTAATATCAAGAATTAGACTTTCGATAATCTGTTTCTTATATCCTTTAGCAATTGCATCTAACTTTTCTGCTAACACTTTAAGAACTGCACCACTATGATTAGATGCTTTAAGAGTATCAAGTTCTGCTTGCTCAGCTTGTCTTGCCAATTGCTTTTCGGTAGGAGGTCTGCTGTTTTCTATAAAGGGTTTCAATTCCTTTACTAATTCTCCTACAGCTTGCCATGCTTGTCCCCATTCCAAAGCGATTGTGTATTCTTCTTCAGGAAGTTGATCTTTAAATTTAGGAAGTGTAGTCTTTAAATACTTATTGACATGATTCAATTGATAAGGGAATCTTAAACCAGCTGTCCAAAGTGATCTACTATTTTCAGGATCTACTGAAGAAGATGTAACTGCTTTATCAGCAATGGTTGATGCATAGTCCATTCCACGTTTAAGCGGTGAGAGTAATTGATTGAAATCTGATTTGTAGATATGCTCTTTCTTTCTAGCATCCATAAGATGTTGTAGAGCATCTTTAGCACTAATCTTTTCTTTACGGAACATTGTTACTAAGCGATCAGAAAGAAAGAGTTTGTTAATGTTGATGTTGTTCATGTTGTATCTCCTTATTTAGTTTGTATAGATAGTATATATCACATTACGTGAATGTACAATCACTTTATACATAAATTTCAGCAAAGCCCTGCTCTAACAGTAAATTGTTAACGTTCAACAAGCTACCATCTTCTTGTGGGAGATATATTGTAGACAGAAGTCTTCCATACTTACCTTTCTTATCTTTAACTGTAAGAAGAGTAAATCTAGTTCCTTCAGGCATCAGTGATCTTAAAAAGTCACGAGCTAATAGTCCTTCTGGTCTTTCCTCACCTCTAACTTCAGGCGCATCTATTCCAAATAGTCTAAGAGATTGATTCTCTAATTTTAATCCAAAACCTAATGATATGTCTGCTCTTACAGTATCAGCATCATATATAGATATAACAGTAGCGTTATACGAGTATATTTCTAATCGTTCTGCTTCATTCATAGTACTAACCAATTTTATTATTAATTAGTACTATTTATCTAAATTATTAAGCCTTCTTGAATATCACCAACTTTCCGTCTTCTCTTTCTGATCTAGTACACTTAGCTTCAGGCATTGTTAAACACTTATTTTTTCTAAATAGTTTACATCCTCCACATAACATAGTAGCTTCTACTGCAAGGAATCCAGCAGGAGCATCAGATTGATCAAGCATTACAGAAGAGTTACTTTAACTGGCAGTGGGTAGTACTCAACAGATTCAATTGAATGAATGCCATACTCACCACATGGACATATATCATTGAATAGGTCGATTGCTTCTTCACTAAATTCTTTATATTTAACTCGAATATCATTATCACCTGAAGCATATTCATGAGCTGGCCAATCACCTCCGTTTGCTTTGATTGCTGCGACTAAAGGTTTGATGAGATCGATTTCTTCTTCACTCATTTTGTGAGTTGAACTTACATAATCTGCATCATTATAATCTGCTTTAATAAAAATCTCGTACTTTTCTTCTGACATGTTATTTTCCTTTTAGTTATATAGTTTGTTTACTTCACATTGTTGTTGAAATTTTAGTAGTGCTGGTAAAAAAGATTTACTGAAACGATGATCATCTTCATATTTTAGGATGGTACATTGCTTGTATTTATCTAATGCTAAAGTATGATCTAACTCTTTGTCTTCTGTTCCTAAAGCTACTGTTATCTTATTAATATCATTAACATCACTTGAATATCTTCCATTTCTTCCATTATCATTTGTTAATACATCAGTATTATAATTAGCGTTACTGAAGTAGAAGTCTTTACCTGTAGAATAGTTTCTATACCTTGCGCCTGCTTTGTCTAATAAATACTGAGTGTCGACTAACGGATTAATTAATAGAGTTGGAACATTGAACTCTGTTGCTAGTATTGTTGCTAAATAACCTCCCATCGAACTTCCGATTATAATATCTACATCTAGATAAACTAAGATCTCTTTGAGAAATTGTACATCTTGCACTAAATCATGTTTTAAATCAGGTGCGAATATATTTGCTTCTGGATAAATTTTATTTATTGTTTTTACTTTAGAACTGTTTGATCCAGATGATGCGAATCCGTGTATGTATAAAATATTCATTCGTTCTCCTTATTGATATAAGATAAACTTCTTTTCTTTAATGTACAATCATATTATACAAATATCTTTAAAATAATTTGGCTTACATCCTTTATCATATTTAATTACATTAAATTTATTCTTGCATTTAATAATTTTACTTTCTGATATACTTAAATTGTCTGAGTAATTCATTGATACTCCAGCACTTAGGAATACTAATGTGTAGCGTCCATACTTCTTAGGATTGCATACAATATAATGAAACCATATAAGCTCATAATATTTCGCCATGTTTGTACCAGCATAAGGATCTTGTTTTAAAATAGCATGACATATCTTTATAGCCATACGAGATTCAATATCTTTATCAATTTTAAATTTAGATAGTTTCATGAAGTGAGCAGCCATTAATAAAGCAGGAGTGTAGTCGTCAGGAAGATCTACTAAGTATTTTCCAAGCTCTTTCTTTATACTTGATTTACATTTAATGTTAGTAACATACATATACATAGCATCTATAAACTCACCATGTCTAGCATAAAATATAGAGTCAGAATAATACTTAACATTAATGTAATTTCCTGGCCTGTTTGATCTATGCAATGCTGATATAACATTTGTACCGAGTTCAAAATTAAGTCTATACACATATTTGACGAAGCTTCCCATGTAACCTTTAAGCATAAAGTTGTTTTGCACTCTGAGACCCGTTATGTAGTTTAACAACATCAATCAAATACTTAGCATCACCTGTCTGAACTCTTTCTAAATCAAGTTTAACTCCTGAACATATAGCTTTAAAAATATCATCATAAGCTTTAGCATTCAAGAAACTAAGATTGTCGACAGTAACATCAATGATACAAGTTGTAAGTGCTTCTATATATCTTTCCAAATGGACAAGGTAACTCTCATCTGTTCTATATGCTCCACTGTAATTATACATAGGAGCTATTACATCTTTACTTGAAATATTTAACTTAAAAAGTTTTATGATAAAGTCTCCTGCTTGGACTCCACATAACTCAATGTATTCACACATCTCCTTGTCATCTTTCATACCTGACTGGAATAGTGAAGAACATTTAATCTTACTAACAAGTGCTGTTATTATGATGTAGTACTCTACATTTTGTTGAACAGAAAAATCCTTATGCATGCGAAGTCTTAATATGTCAGGATGTACTCCGTATACAGAGTGAAGTTCCATTGCTTCCTTGGCTACCATCTTAGGAATGCCTCTGTACATGAATTTGTTATATAGATATTTGAACATTCAGTTATCCGTTCATTATTATTTTAGCTTGAATATCAAGAAGTCGCATGTTGATTTTTAAAATCTCTTTCTCATACATGAGAATCATTGCTTCTAATTGGTTAAGGTATGCTTCTTGAGCGGTCATTAAATCGTCTATTTCTTTCATCTTAATTATACATTCCTATAATTGCTGAGTTAATTTCTATGTACTCTTTGATATCAAAAAACATTGTTTCAAAGTCTTGATCATTGAAGGTTAGAATTTTATCCAATTCTATATCCAATTCGTATCCACTTAGCATTGCTAATCCTAATGCCATTGAAATTCTATCAAGTTTCCAAAATTCCATGTCTACGTATCTACCTAACTTATTCTGTTCAATAGGCTTTCCGTAATTAGTTCTTACGATTATACCCATCGTATCAAAGTATCTGTTTAAATTTTCATGTGTTATTTTAAATAGACATTTATTAAAGTTAGGAAAGTTTGTTTTGTATTCCTTCGAAGTTATCATTCTGAATCCAAATAAGAAATCTTCATACAATAGATCGTTTCTTATTATAGCTTTAAGTATCGTTCCATTGAATGACTTTCTTTCATCATGATCTCCATAAGAGAATGTAGCGGGTGCATTACGTGGAGAAGTTTGTACTTCCATACCATCATATAGATTGAAACAATTCTTAAACTGGACATCTGACATGATTATCCTTACAGTAGTCATGACATTATTAGTATTTTCTATCTTTTTATTAGTTACTAAGTGTCTGTACTCGTACTTTTCGATATCAGTCATCGCTTGTATTCTCTCAAACTGATCCCTACCATAAGAGGTTAATCTTGTGTAGTATCTAAATGTGCTTAATAGTTTTTTCATAATATTAAGATAACATACAAAGGGACAATGTAAAATCACATTGTCCCTTTTTTAACACTTTAATTATAATTTACTCTTCAGAATATACAGCGCAAATAACATTTAGAGCTTCGTACTTAGCATCATCAATTTCTACTATGTCACCTTCATGATCAAATGTGTATACAACACCTGAATTAGCATCGACTATAATAAGAGATTGTGGTAGTGTAGTTTCGAATTTCAATTCAACTGGAGTTTCGCGCTCTTCTACAGAGACACCACTCAGTAGGGTTACTTGTGCCATGGTATGTTCCTTAAATAATTTTACTTATTTATCCACAGATTTCTAATATATGATTTGTAATGCATGCATCAGTGTCAATTTGCTTAGGATTTCTAACACACCACCAGTTTTTATGCAGTGCATAGACAGGTTCTTTAGAGTTAGATTCAATGCCTTTATACCAAAACACCACACTTAACTCAGGATTATCAGTACGAGATACTACAATCTTAGCATTACCTGCTACAGTAACATCTTTATCTAACAAACAGTGGAGAGGCTCATCCATTCGATAGTGAGTCATATATTGAATAGCCTTAAAGATATCAATGATATCTAAGTTAGGTGTCCTAGTAACAAAACTCATTGTTAGCTCTCACCAATATCAATTGATCCAAGTGCTTCGTTCTGAAGGAGATTACTTTCAGTCACGTCGTGGAGTTTATCAGTAGCAGCTTCAACGTCTTTCTCTGCTTTAAGAGTAAGTGAGATACCAGCTTTGAGAGTAGACTTGTCAATACGAGTTGGGGCAAGTTTCTCTACAAGATCAACGTTGATAACTTCGTTAATGTCATCAAGTTTCTTATCAAACTTCTGAGAGATAGTTAGTAACTTTTCTACTACATCACACTTATTATTATATGCATCAGGTCCAGTAAGATCAGGGGCTTCATCAAACAAGCTAATGTAACATGAGTTGTATTTCTTTTCTTGCTTTGGAGTTACAGAAGGTGGATAATTAACGTTAACGATGTCTGATGAAGCAATATCATCATAGTGTTCAAAGTCAGCAGATTTGCCCATCATAGCAAAGTAGTTCTTGAGAATATGATACTTCTTTAGAAGCTTAATCATTTTCTTGTCTTCTTCTGCAACATCGTTATCATCCAGATCTTTGATCATGTTTTTAGCTAGATGAAATTCTCCGGGAGCTCGATCAAATCCATTACGTAAGATACCATTGACACTTGTAAAAATATCTTTCTTAATGTCATGAGCTTCTTTAGTCAACGTTACTGCTTCAGCCAATACTTCGTTGTACGTATCGATATCTTCTTTCATTTCTTATTCCTTTTTATTTTGTTTAAACTATTCCAGCAACTGCTGCATTAATTTCAGCTTCAATAAAGCTCTTAGGTTTCACACCATCGAATCTACTAAGTTCATTACCGTTAACATCTCTGATAATGATAGTAGGAACGTTAGTGACATTGTTGTCAGTGGCGAGAGTACCTGTAGCAGCGTCAATTGAATTAACTTCTGTAACAGTATTCTCTTCAGTATTGATAGTCAACGGAACAACATAAGGGAGGTTGTCAATAAATTGTTGAACTACATTCTTCTGCATCCGGCATGGACCACAGAATTCAGTACTGTAATATTCTAGTTTCACGATAGCCATTGGCTGTTTCCTTTATTGTTTTTGGTGGTTAATCGATAGGAAACAACTAATCACTAATTATGAATTAAATATTGTTTAGATCTCTAAGAGAATTAACTACATCTGAAGGATCAATGTCCATTTGACCAATACTAATTTCGTAAGCATCATGTGTATATGCTGTCCAATAAGCATTAGAACCAAAGTGTCCACCGGTGAGTGTAGGTTCTTCTTCAAACCCTCTGATCTCACCATCTCCATCTACCGCTATGTAATTAACATTAAACGGAACTTCCATTGTTGTGTTGTAAATGTGAGTAGTTTTCGTAAGTTTGTTGAGAATAAGTACTTTCATTGTATTGTCCTTTTTTTAATTTGATAATCTTATTATACAACCACTTGTGATAATGTACAATCAATATCCATATAATTTATTGACTAAATATTCTTCTTTACTCATACCATCAAACTCAATAGGATCAAACCATTTGTCTATATGTTCATAACAATATTCAAACAATTCATCTTTAGCATTTTCAGTATTGAATGTATTTTGATCAAACCATTTATCAAACTTGTCAGCTAAATGTATACATAAGAATTCAGAGACATGTTTCCAATCGAATCTATTTGGGATAAACCAATCATCAAATCTTTCAGTACCTTGTGCACATCTTATATAAGAATTATCGTAGTCGTCGTCAGGTGATGATACATGCTTCCACCATAAATCAAAGCTATCCATACATGTACTAAACAGATAAGCATATCCTTGATTAGCATTGAATAAATTAGGATCAAACCATTGTTCTATTTTATGTGCATTACTGATGAACCATTCTAGATCATACTGTACGTTACTTGGTCCCATACATAGACTCCACTATAAATTCTTGTTTAGTTTTAAATTTGAAATGTGGATATAGATTTGAAAATCCACGACTATTATATTCTTCTATATGCTCAGCTAATTTTTCATAATCTTTGTACCACAAATCAATATATTTTAGACAACCAAGAGCAAGTTTTCCTTCTAGTATAATGTCAGCATCGATTCTATCTGGTTTATACCACATATAAAAATGATGTGGAAATAACTCTATTAGATTTTGTACATTATCTGTAGTGTATTGGAACTTCTCTTTAATCAGAAGCCATTCCTCGTTAAAATGATCATGAGCATCTGCATATTCTAGATTTAAAATCATAGTAGATTTATGCCTAGTGTTCACATTAGCTCCATTGAATTTAGATTTTATATTACAGTTTGGTGCATTGATACTCATGTAAATCTCAGTTTTTATTTAGTATACTCCACTAATATGATAAGTACAACACAAAAGGCCTAAATTAATAGACCTTTTATTTTAGCTTAAGTAATTACTAAATGTTCATCAATAGTTTTACGATTAAACTTTTCAACAATAAGCTTACCGTTTTTATCAATAAGTTGAGTATCAATATGACATCTACGATTAACAAACTTACGACCTTTATCTACAATGTCTTTGTATAATTTATACTCAGTATCATAGATATGCATGTTGTTAACGATGTGTTCATAAGTACCGATCTTCAATTCAGGATATTCTTTAACCAGAATCATATGAGCTTGTTGTAATAGAATACAGAAGAAAGGAATATCAAATGGAATGCCTCTCTGAATATCATTACTTCTCATATTGATAGTAAGATTAAGTTTGTTATCGCTAATAGCAAATACACCACTAAGAGTACATACGAAATCTTTGTTACCTTCAAATGAATGAGTAGGTTTGTTGAATCTGATAATAGCTTGACGAGTATCTCTATCTTTGATAAGAGAATTCATTGCCCAACCAAATTCAGTAAAACCATGTTCGTTCTTATCTTTAAAAAGAAGATGACCGTAAGCTGAATTAATAGTAGTTCCATCAGGATTAGTAAGATGATTCCAGAACTTGGATGCTTTAGCAAAATCTTTAACTTTGTTAGTACCTTTAAAATAAAGATGAAGTTCATCTGATAGATATTCTAATTGAGTACTACGTGTTTCTGATTCGAATACGGTGTTCATCGGATCGGTTAATTTAAGAGCAATATTATCATTGATAGCATAACACTTTTTACCTCGAGGTGATGAGATATTTACTACTTTTGGATTATGTTCTTTCTTAATAATGAGCGTTACTACTTTAGTAAGTAGTTCTGCTACTGAGTTTCCTTCGATTGCAATCATATATTTTCCTTTACATTATAGAGTCGATAATCAATTCGACGTCTGTGCTATTATCATTGTGAGCGGTAATGTAGTGACTTAGAGCGCTACTTGTAGCTTTTCTAAATAAACCTATTAACTCTACAATATCTTCTCTTGGAGGACATGGATCATCCTCTCCACGGTAAGTATTGAAACGATATTCAATATCTTCTACTGGTGCTTCTACTAATACATTTCTAATAAGATTAGGAGTTACATTATCAATAAGGCGTTGCTCCAAATTATCAATGTATTCTGCTTCTCTATTACGATACATAGGAGAATAAAACTTCTCTGGAATCCATGCTCTATCGAGAATGAAATTCTTTTTATGCTGGTTAGCAATTAGCATATTAATAAGATCAGTGAAGTACTTAACTTGAAACTCATACTTCTCTTCAAGTGTTTCACCTTGTGGGAATGTAGAGTGAATTACTTCTGTATCTAATCCGTTATTTAATCTTTTCTTAATTCCTTGGATGATTGTCGATTTACCGCTACAATCTACACCTTCGATAACATATATCATTTAGTTCCTCTTTTTTCTGGATAAATAATCCAATCTATATCTGATTGATGTTGACTTTCACCTTCATGGTTGTCACATCCTTTATTAGTACAGTAAACATATCTATCAAAACATTGATCTTCTTTAGGCATCTTATCACAAAAATTAGAGTTGTTTAATGCCATTAAAACTGGCCAATGACAAGATAAGCAAATACCCTCTGGCCAAACATTATCTGATAGTTTTTTATTGTTGATTAGCGGTGAATTAAGAAAGCCGGTAGGTAGGCACTCTCGACATTCAGTGCACTTTAAGAATGAACCAAATGGATCTACATCTAAGACCCATTTATGATCACATCCGTTATCAATTTCACAGCTTTCTCTTATATCAAAAGGGGATGTCATCGTCGATATCATCCAGCATCTTAGATGCTACTGCAGCGTTAGTGTCTAGGAACTGAGGAGTGTATAAGCTTGAGATATCTCTTTCTTGTTCTACTGGTTTAACTGGAGTAGTAGAAGTTTCTCTACGTTCAAGAACTTTAAGGTAATGAGTAGTACTACCTTCAGTTTGAGTACGTTTAGCATTCATGGATACTTTAACACCACGATGATCTGATTCTTCGAGCATTAGTTTAAGATCTGCTTGTGAAAAATAGATAGTAAAGTATTCGCCATACTGTCCATCTACTTTATAAGCTCCACCACAGAACTTTGGTTTGGGTCCATCATATGACATGTTACCACTCCTTTTTCAGAGCAGTAGTAGAAGCTGTTACTTCTATAGGATTGGCTTTATTGAAAGCGTCAATCTTGTCCCAAGTTTTGATATTAGATAGCATGTTACAAGCCAAAATTACGATTAGTGCAATATTAATAACAGCATCCAAACTTTTGTATTGCCATGTATCTTGCAGTAATCGCATTCTCTGTTTAAAAGTCAATTTGTCATCGACCTTAAGTTGTTCGTATTCATTGTCTTTCATGTTAATCTCCTTGTTTAGTTTAACTTAGAGATTATAAAACACAATTATCCTTTTTATTATCAATTCTTTTATTAAATCTGTCATTATGTTGAGCTCCTTTTTTACCAAAAACTCTTACTGCATAATATGAAACTTTTGATTTAAAATAACTGAGTCCTTCAAACCTTAATTGTCTAAAGAATAATTGATCTGCAGCTAATCGTAAGCTATAAAAGGAGTGAGCAACTGTAGCACAATTACAACTAGTAAAAAGCTTTGCTGCTATTAAAGTATATAAAGCATCATGGACTAAGCTCGGGAATATCATTCTAAGTAGGATCTTAAAATTATTATTTTTTCTTAGGAGTTTGTTAATAAGATTAGGACCATTCCATGTAAACCCAGACTTAATTATTAATGCTCCTGCTTTTGACATAGAACATAACTCATTATCAAATGAGTATCCGAGTATCCCTGTCATAGTACATATAGTTTTGGTAGTTCTTAGAGAAAGAGATCCGTCAAGATTCTTTATAATAATATAATCTATTTGTTCTATTAACGTCATAATGGGATAAATACCTTTTGTTTTTAGTATTTATCCCATTGTTATGTGTTACAGGTGAGATTATTTAGTGTAGCGCTCCTTAAGAGATGCCCAATAATATCGTAAATCACCTACAGCAGAAGTTTCAGCATCATATATATGACCATCTAAAAGATCATCATCTATATCCCCTAACCCAAATTCTAATTGCTTGATAATAAGATTAGCTTGAACTAAACTAAATCTTACTACATGAATAGATTCATTTTTGATGACACTTTTAATGATACTATAGTTTGCATCAAGGTCTGGAATGTATCCAGGAGGGGCTGATATAAACTCCAATTGATTACTATTATCTTCAGGCATTATTTCACCTTCAGCACCCTTATCTTCCATCTTAAGATCTTCTGAATGAGTATTGTCTAGTATTGTTGGAGCTTCTTCTTGTTTATCGTTCTTTTTAAAGTAATCGAATATGCTCATAATAACTCCAATGTTAAAGCATGGAACTGTAGTTCTTGATCTACAGCATTATCTAATTGATATATATGTGAACTTAAAGTTATAAGTAATTCAGCATCGTCAGACGTAGTAACTATTCGATTATAAAGACTACTTGCTAATGCAGAGTAGTCCTTTTCAAAACTAGCTTCATTTGTCATCCAGAACTCTCTAATAATATTAAGATCTTTGAAGGATTTAACAGCAAGAATCTTATCAAGAATAAGATCATGTGCTGATCCATTATTAGCTCGCATTGCTACATCTCTGTATTGACCAGAAATATAACAGCGTTCTAAAATTTGTACTACCTTTCTGATATCCGGAAAGTATTTATTAACGATACCAGAAACTCTACCTACATCTTCTCTAGTAAGTTTAATACCTTCTGATTTAAGAATAAACATACAGCGTTTGATGATGTCTTTCTTATCACATGGGATATTAATTAATGGAGCTCGAGAAAAGATAGGATCAATGATTTTCTGTGGGTAATTGCATGTAAGAATAAATCGGGTATCATCTAAACTTGTTTGCATTATTTGTCTTAAAGCACCTTGAGCATTAGGACTTAGTCCGTCAGCTTCATCAAGTATTACTATCTTCAATCCTCCAAAACCTTGCTTTTCTACAAAGTCTTTGAGCTCTGATCTAATCATATCAATACCATTGTTCTCAGAGGCATTGATATACAGTGGAGTCGCTTCATCTAACTCATCAATAAGTATATTAGCTAAAGAAGTTTTACCTATTCCTGCTGATCCAGAAAGTGTCATGAAAGGAATGTTATTATTAGCTACATATCCGTTAAACATTTCTTTAAGATTATCATCTAATGCTAGATCATCAATAGTTTTAGGTTTATACTTCTCTATCCACGGTGCATCTGGTTCAATGTATTCTGACATAAGTATCTCCTTAGTTTATTTGTTCTTTAAAGAAACACTTAAGTTCTGATATGTATTCATATGATAGGTGTTTAAATTTAAAACTTTGAATGATGGTAATTCTACTCCACAATTACCACCATCAGATATCATTTCAATACCTACTAACATATGTTCGTCACCAGGAAATGTATGAATAGTTTTACCATCATCCATAACCGTCTTATACATAGATACTTCAGACATTACATGTTCTTGTGTAGCATCGATATATTTAATAATAGATTTACCTTCTCTTTCAATCAAAGTATAATTTTGTTTAAGATCATCATGAACCATAGCAACTACTACATTGTCATTAGAAAGAACGCCGCCTACAGTGTCAGACAAAACTATCATAACTTTATATTGCTCAGGCAGCGGGCCATATACAATTTCAGCTCTGTTAATTTCCCAAATATCTCCCATTTTGATTAAAGGTTCTAGACCAGCATAACCATCATTCTCGTTAAAGGCATCATTAAGATCCATGAACTCTCTATCGTATACTGATTTATGTACAGGCATAGTAGAGAACAATGGATTGAAGTCATCATCTAACTCAATTTCATTACAAGGTTGAGCTGGAATTGAATCTGAATCATAAGGTAAAGAAAATCCAGAGATATGACCTTCAGTATTACTAAAGATCTCTGCTATAATTTCTCTATCTGTGAGGGGTGGCACGTTATCATTGAAGATATTATTTTGATGCATCAGTATTATCCTTTTTAGTAATGTTATTTAATAACTCGAGAATTACATTCATTGAATGAGTAGTAACTTTCTTGTCCATATTAAGAGTTTGTTTGTTATCAGTAAAGTGAAAACTAAATTCAATCTGACTCATTTCATTCATGAACTTTAAGCAAGTACATTGGATATTATCTTCACCAATTAGAATTGTCCAGTATCGTTGATCGTCTTCACTATAACTATTAAACAACGTAATTGAATTATAGTTACCATCTCTTAATCTTTTTTTAAAATAAGATAAAGTATAAAGTTTATTTTTCATCGTCTACTCCTTTAGCTTCCATAGTATCCATAGCTTCAACATTATTTTTCTTTTCTTTTTTGATTACTTTAAACTCTTTATAAAGAGCTGCAGTAGATCTACATTTATCTCCAGGACATACTGATGCCATATTAATGTCTGTGATAGATTCAACATGAGTTTTATCAGTTCTCCAATGATTACCCGATTGGCATACTGAAATGTTCTTCAGAATATCTTTACCAGCATCAAATCGAGAGTACAGTTCAAGCATTTGAGTTTTACTCCACCATTCAAAAGGAATAGTAATACCTAATCGATGATCAGCATAAGTACATGTCATGACACGTTTATAGATATCTAGTATCTCAGTAGAGTGATGCCAGAATGAATCATCTTTAACATAGCCTAATTGTATCTCATCAATATCTTTAGAAAATCGTGGTGCCATTGAAGCTACGAATATCTGTTGGAAAAGATTAAAAGAATTCTCTCTTACTAATACAGAATCATCATTAAGTTTACATTCGAATGTAGGTGTTAATGCTTCTTCGTGATTTCTGAATCTCTTATTGAATTTCTTTTCACCTAAAGAACTCTTAAAAATCTTGAGCATCTTCTTCATAGCCTTCAGTTCTGATTCAGTTTGAGCATTGTTATTATTGAAATTGCATCTAGCTAAATAGATTTTATTCTTTGTATTAATTAGCTGATTAATAATAAGAGCAGTTGAATCAAAACCACCAGACCATGGGATTAAAATATTTTTCTTTTTCATTATTTGTTCTTGTTTAATGCAGCGATAACTAACATTTCAGTAGAATATTCTTCATCGGATTCTTTATTGGTTGACTTAGCTTTACATGTAACTCTTAACATACGCTTACTACCTAGACCTACTAACTCAATAGTTGGATCTGAGTTACGGAATACGTTGAATAAGTTGAATGTTTCCATGTCAATACAGTAGGAGTCATTCCATGTACCTGAGATGTCATTAAGTTCTGAACAGATTGGCATACCAATAGAGTCTGATAATGCACTTACACCATCTTCTACAATGGCATTAATGACACCTGATTCTGGACACTTGGAGATATAAACTTTAAGAGCTGCTGAGTTATCAGAGATCGATCCCATAGTGGCAATCTTCTGAAGGTTGGAACTCATAGTTTTTACTTGATTAATAGACTCAAGTTTGTTTCTGATAGGAGGGGCAATGTATCGTGAGATAGTTTCTTTAATAGAACCTGTAATCTTAAACGAGGAGCCTCTTTTCTTGTAATGAATTTGATTACCTGAATCATTGATATTTACAGTGATAGTCTTAAGACCACCAGTTTGATATACGATGTTTAGGATTTTTGAGAATTTGTATACATCTGGAAGACAGAGTTCGATCTCATCTTCTACGGCATCTTCATCCAACTTCATTGCTGTAGTTGTGAAATAACCTCTTAGAGTATTGCCTGGTTTGAGGCATGCTATTTCAGTACCGGTCTTTCTTATTGTGAACACTGCACCTGGGATTATTCGTCCAACAGCTTGTATGCATGTTATTAAATCACTAATTTCAATGTGGACTTTCTTATCCATTTAAAATTCCTTTATTTATATGATTGATGTATGTAAAAGAGGATACAACATTTCTGCTATATCCTCTTCATTTGTTACTTAGATTCCATCAATATATGCATCGATATCATCAGGATCAAAATCATCAGTCGCTGCAGTTTCTTCTACTACAGTTTCAGTGACTTTGGTCTTAGCTTTAGCTTTAGGTTTAACTTCAGCGACAGGCTCATCTGTTACATCTTCATCCATATCATCTAATCCACTTGTGATATCAGAGACATCAGCAGCAGATACTTTAGTGATAGTTGAAGCAGCATCCTCACCAAAAGGAATAACAACATCGTCATTCCATTTTACTACTTCTTCGAAAGAAGAATAGTGAGCATTCTCTTGGAACTTAAGATCTGCTACAGCTTTAGTAATATCTTTTTCATTGATATCTAAAGTAGAAGCTTTTCTTGCCCATGTATAAGAGTAATCATTGTAAGTACGATCGCCATCTTGTTTGAGTCCCACAGTAATAATAAGATCAATACCATCTTCGAGAGCAATACCGTCAAAACCAGCAGCATCTTCATCTTCTGTAGTCTCTGTTTCGTCATCGTCGTTGCCATAAGCATCGGGATCAATACCAAAGATTTGAGTGTAGAGGAATTTACGCATACCGACAGTTACGAAAACTGATTTGAATGTTTCGTTATTCTCAGGATTAATGGGATCTGATACAACGTAAGCCAACATATAAGTTTGGAATTTACGTTTGTATTCACCATAGCGAGCGTTTGCTACGGGTTCTTTATCAATACGGCCAGGTTTGTAGTAAGCTTTACCAGCTTTACAAATTGGGCAGATTTCGTAGATTGATTTGCCATCAGGATTATCTGAGGAAGGGCACCGTACTTTACGGAATTTGTCAGCAGCATCTCGGCCATAATGGAGATACTGTTCAAGGAAAGGAAGACCTGTAGATTCACCTGCTTCATCTTTAACATCATAAGGCATTACACGAACTTTATACTTCGTACCTTTAGATGATCCTTTGAACTGAAGGAAATTTTCTTCTGAACTAGCGAAATCACCAGAACCTTTATTTGCTTCAGCTTTTTTGGTAAGTTTGTCTTGCAGAGTTTTTAGTTTTTTAGCACCTAATAGAGCCATAGTTGTTACCTATTTGTTATTTGTTTTTATTTTGTTTTTAGACCACATGCATTCAGTGGTATTGGTATTTATCCATATTGGACAAGATGTTAGTTAAAAAACAACTAAATTCTATTTAGAATCTTCTTAATGTTATTTTTTACGAATTTAAATTTTGGATCAGTTTCTGCATTTATTTTAGCTACCATAGAGTCATAGTCTTCTTCTAATGATTTGCAAAATTCAATGTATGTATCTTGGGGGTATGTTGATTTCATATGACCAATTATCGAAGGATCAATATAAATAAGATAAGGTGAAATCTTACCTGCCATCTTATCTTTAATTATCTTTGGAATAGCATACAATCCAGAATTGAGATAAGCTTCCCAACCAATACCTAATGATTTAATATAAGACAGTGATCTTTGTATAGCTTCTGGAATAGTTTCTTTGGATTCCTTGACCTGTACTGCAAGTTTGTATTTTTGAATGGAGCGTTGAGTATTAAGTAGTTTGGGTGAAAAGAATCCTTCTGCATCTTTTGCAAGAAGCTCAATCATAAATTCAGGATCTAAAGCACCATTAAGTCTGGTACATTTAAATGCAAACTTTTCAAATTCTATCCATGCTGGCTTACTCTTCGCATTTTCAAAATTCTTAATGGCTCTAACTCTTCTGTTCGAACCAATAAGATTTGTATACTTGTGAAAGAGTCTATAGCAATCTTCAGCTGTTATCGTCTTCTTTTTCATAATAAGATTTTATACACTTCCTTACTTTACTAGTGAATAAAGATTTGTCATAAAGTTTAAATAGATCTTCTACTAAAACTTCTGGATCTTCGTACCCACTCTTTATTAAAAATTTGTAATAGCTTTCTTTGTCACATAACACTTTCTTTAATACTCCAATCATTCCAACTTTATCATAAATCTTTGGAAGATAGTCTGTATAGTTATCATTAATGAATTCCTTTAGAGTTTTTTCTGAGAGGACGTCCTCTGCGTTATCCATGTTCTGATTAGTGTAGTGCTTTATAATGTTACTCATTTTGTTGCCTAATTAAGATGTATTTAACTAATAGGAAACACAACTAATCCACTCCTTTTCATGATCATCAAAGTAATATACATATTCGACATCCATATTAGAACCAAGAATTACTTGATAAAATGAATCAATATGCATGTTAGTATTGTACTCTCTAGGAAATTCTTCATAGTTATGTTCCGGTGATATGTGACTACCGGATAAAGTATTAAGCTCTCCGTTAAACATACCTAAAAGATCAGAAACATAAACAGGATCATTGTACCATTCGTTAAGTGTAGGTAATACTTCTTCTGGTTCAATTCCATAATGTAGTCTATTAACTACATACTTACCGGATGCCTCCTCACGTTTAACTAACAGTGCGGTTTTATGAGTGATCATGAGTACATCTCCAATTTTTTAAATTTATCTTCTATTTCATCATTAATGAATTCAGTTAAGTCTGATGATTTTCTTATAGTAGCTACGTACGTAAACTTTTTATCTTCACTTAATTTGTCAAGAGAATCAATAAAATTATGTAGCATAGCGTTAAGATATTTGGCATCTACTAAATCAGGAAACATATTTGTGTAACTCATCATCAAATTTATGCTAATACTTGAAAACATATAGCTATAAATTTCACTAACACCTTCAAACACTTGGTCAAGATCATGATTTTTATGAAGAGTATATAACGAATCTGTCATAGTTTTAGTAGCATAATCTGATAATCCTAGTGCATATTTAGTTTGTTCTGTAATCGCTAAAAGTACACATTTAATTTTATAGTCATGTACTATGTCTGGTTCAGTTTCTTTATATGAAGCATTAACTAACTTGGCAAATTTATTCATACAATTTACTCGCTGAGTCTATGTCTAGCATTGCACCACTAATACGTGATACAAGACATTCTTCATCTCTACTTTTTATCTCAAATTCAAGTCTTTCATGGCTTAGGCTATAAACTCCTACACATCTTAATAAAGATATACTGTCAGCATAAGCTCCTAATTGTTTAGACATATCAACATAGCTATACAAAGTTTTAAGAGGAATCTCAAGGTCTAATAATGTTGTAACTATACTAATGAAAGAGTTATCCATTTCATTATGTATGTTACGAGATTCATCCGATTTAACAATATTGTACATACTACTTTCAAAATAGTCATGTATTTCTTGACCATGTATTTCTTTTACACGGTCAAGAACTTCATTGTAATTTAATTGCATGGCTCTATGATAGATTTCACTAAAGGTCTCATCAACTCTTTAAGTTCATCTTGATCATTTTGTATTGCATCAAGTTCATGAGCAAACGGAGCTGCTTGGACTAAAGACTTAAGACAAAATCTAGCATTGTCATAGTATTCATTATCTAAAGCATCCATCTTATCATTATCATCTGTTCTATTTAATCGACGTATACTAGAAACTTCACTAGTAACATCTAAGTAAATTAGTAAATCTGGTTTGATACCACCCATCGCTATTTCATTGACAGTTCTTAGCACCTCTGGAGAAGCACCACCGTTAGCACCTTGGTATGCGATAGTACTAAAATAACTACGATCACAGATAACCCAAAGATTATTTTCCATTGTAGGTACTACTACATTCTCAATGTGGTCTCTACGACCAGCGGAGATTAAAAGCAATTCAGTAGTTGCTGAAACGTTAGTATCTTCATGTAAGAATAGATCTCTTACTTTACTTGAAAATTCTGTGCCACCAAGTTCTCTTGTAATATTAGAGAATACTCCTTCTTCAAAAAGGATCTCTTTAATCTTTTCACATGCAGTAGTCTTTCCACTACCATCGATACCTTCAACTACAATGAATTTAGGTACAGTCTTAATTGAATGTGTATTGCTCATATTTTCCTTTTATTTATACAGAGCCATTGAAGCAGCTCTGGATTGATTGTTATTGTATTCTTTATAGTTATACTGTACGATTGATTCTATGCACTTCTCATAATCATCTACCATAACATTATGAATGCTAGTGGCTTGATTACGAATATTAGTGTCAGTATCATCTACTGGTAATTGACTAACTTTAAATGTTCTGTTGTTAGTATCAGAAACAATAGATTCTAGCTTATTTAATATATCGAGGTATATTTCAGTTCTATTCTTAAAAATATTGCTAGAAAGATTAATTACTTCGTGTTCTTGGTCAAATATAGTTTCAAGAGCTTTTATAAAATTAGCAGTAGATATGTAAGAATCTTTCTTATTTTTTATGTAAACGCATGGTAAAGAATCATCTGTCATAAAATCTTGTACTATCTCATAAAACTGAGCATACTCTTTACTTAAAATCTTAGGAGCTCTGATGATATAAGTTTTGTCTTCATTTAAACTTTTAGCAATAAACTCTGCAGACATATGTACTATTCCATTCATATTGTAAGGAGCTAATTTAGAATTTTCATCTACTTTATCATTAGGTCCATACACATCAGTAGAGCTTATAACTACTACTTTAGGATTAATAATCTTTGATTTAAATACTGATAGTCTTCGTGAATCAAGTGCTTCTCCTTCAGCCATTACTTTATACTTTTTCATGTATTCAGCATCAGATATAATTAACTTAGATCCATGTATAGCTACAAAATTAATAATAGTATGAGTTATTAAATTTCCAGGAACATGTAACTGCATATATGTATCACTACAATGATAAGCAGAAAGCTCTAGGAACTGGCGATAATAATTATTTTTATCAACGAAATACTCAGAAGTATCGATAGTGACGTTAGCTGTACTTTGGATTCCTAAATTAAATGTACTATAATAATTTGTACTAAAATAACAATCACCTATAGATGCATCATCTGGAATAGTAGCACTAAGAGGAAACATTTGGCTTAATGAATAGTTACGAGGATCTTCTGAACCTGGTATTTGATGATGCATCGATAATGATTCATTACTAAATGTTTTGTTGTCGATGTTGCTTATATCTTTTGCTAGTTTAAGAGAATCAAAATAGTATTTAACTGTCTTAGCAATGCGAGTCTGAGATAAATTAAAGTCTGCAAAAAATACTAACGTAGGTCTATAATAAAGTAATATAGAAGTGTAGCTAAACATCTCATCATATACATCATTAGTATCTGCATACTCATTTCTAGTATGATAAGCTGTTCCTAGATAATTAGTATTAGGATGTACAGACATTGAATCAAATTTTTCAGTATTATGAGTAAGAGTAGCAGATCCACTAGCTAATGGAATAAAACAGTATGATTCGTTATTCTGTAATTCAATTACTCTTTTAGGAATATCTTCTTTATGTAGAGCTGAATGATTAAATTCCATATCGACATTCATTACAGTTTTGCCTTGTTCGATTTGATCAAACATATAGCTTACCATTGCTGGATTTGTCAAGCCACCTATCACTAAAATTCTATTCATATCTTCATCCATACATTTTCTTTACACTAGTTTCATGTTCAACATTCTTTATTATTTCAGATACATCTCGATAAGGATCTTCTAATATATAACTTACACTATTAGTGAGCATAAGTTTAGCAGCTTGATCTAACATTATTAATGTCATGTTCGGTACATTAGGATCACCTAATCCTCTTGTCAATTCAGGAAACAACGAAATACCAGCTGTCGTTTTAAATAGAGTACAAAGTTGCCTATAATGATCTAATAGTTTTCGTTTGTTATTTGCTAGATAATCTTCATTTAAGAATTCTTCTTTTAAAGATTCAGCATCACTCTCTGAAAACATAAGATCAGCTAATCCAGTGTAGTTGCTGAGCGCTGCATCAAATCTTTCAAATGCCCATGCTATAGCACCACTTTGAATTTTCCTTATTGCTATGTCTTCAGGAGTGTGCATTAGTTACACGCTATATTTATCTGACCAATCTACATCAGCTACGTTATTTTTGTAAGCACCAATCTTATATGATTCAACTGACATTTCTTGAGGAGCTAATTGAACTGCACCTGAATCTGTCCAACTTGACATCCATGGAAGAGGATTCTTTTTAACTGTAGGAAAGAGTTGACCAAGACCAAGAGTTTTCATTCTCTTATTAGTCAAATGCTTCATGTATTCTGCGAGAATTTCTGCATTAAGACCGATCATTGAAGATTCTTCGAATAGATACTTTGCCCATTTGATTTCTTCATCTGCTGCATCACTAAACATTTGGATAACTATCTCTTCACAGTCTTTAGCAATCTGTACAAAGCCTTCAGTCTCATCACTCTTGAATAATTTAAGAACATGCTGAGTAAGACCTAAATGTAGATTCTCATCACGATTAATTAACGAGATAATAGATGCAGTACCAATCATCTTACCAGTTTCAGCAAAAGCATAGTTACATGCGAATGATACGTAAAATCTAATACCTTCTAGAATATTTACTGATACCCACGCAAGATAGAACTTTTTCTTCTTGTCATATTCTGTATCTTCTGGAAGTTCGTCAAGTAAATCATTATATTGCTTAGTAACTGATGTGGCACGATCTACAATTTCAGGATCATCGTAGATTGAATCAAATACTTTAGAAGGATCTGTATAAACATCTGAGATAATATAGCTGTATGAATATGAATGTAGTTGTTCGAATGCCATCCACCATTGCATAGATGCTTCCATTTCTGTATTGGTACAGTATTTCATTAAGTAAGGAATACCACGAGACTGCACTGAGTCTAATAGAATTTGAAATTTTAAGTTCTTTGTATAAATATCTTTTTCCGCTGGTAGTAAATTTGCAAATGTATTTCTTTCTGTATTGCCAAGACTGACTTCTTCAGGACGCCAAAAAAATCCCAACATATTCTTATAGCACTGAAAAATCTTTTTATCTTTGTACTGATCGTAACGCTGAGGACCTATGCCGTTCTTACCAAAAAATAATGGTTCAGAATTATAGTCAGGTTTAGACATTGTTACGATTTCTTTTAAGTGGTTCATGTATTTTCCTTTATAAATTATTGTTCTATTATAGAGGAAACATAAGAAACAAACAAATTACAATGCTCCATTTGAATACTGTAAAGATTAAAATTCTTGTCATGACCTTAATAACTCGCGTAGTACATGTATATACATGCTAGTAGTATTCTAGTACTATTAGAGTATTATTCTAGCTAGTAATATTAAGGTAGTATTAGGGTCTTGATTTCTATTCTAGTACTGGGAGTGGGAGGGTGAGGGTAGTCATTAGATAAGAAACACATTAAAAAAATCTACAGTAAAAAACTACAGTTTTAGTTCTAAGGGTATATGTACTAACCATTTATGAAAAACGAGATAAATAATATGACGAGCGCTTTTTGCAGTAAAAGAAACAACATTAGTATATTGTGAAAATAATACAAATTTGAGGTGTACAATTACTTAAGGTGTATTAGATTAGTATCTCTTACTACTAAATAGATAATCTATTAATTTTAAAAATGGAGACATAATATGGAAATCATCAAGCTTCTTAAATCAGGAAGCAATATGGAAACTAAGCTAAGCTTGGATATTGTATCAAAGGCCGCCGAGACAAAAACAATCGGAACGTTTAAAGAATTGTTTAGTATTTTAAGAAATGCTATGTATGAATGTAGTACTACGCATAAAGGTATCATATCTTATGATGATAACTTCTCGATGCAATTTCCTGACTTAGGTGAGTCATATACAAAGGTTTTTGAAGATCGTAATCGTGATGATGACTGTGATTCGTATGAATGGGTGTATCAAATATCTTACCAAGATGGACGTCCAAGTACACATGTAATATTCGTAGGTTCTTATAATTCTCAGGAAGGTAGTGATATCGATAACTATGACTTGAAAGAATGCAGCGAAGTTAAAGAAGTCGAGCGAACTATTAAAGTTTGGGTAGGTGTGTAATGAGTAAATTAATTGAAGAGTTCTACGATGTTGTAGATCTCATGGTAAATAAAGAAGAAGAGCTAGTTATTAAATCAAAGCCTCTAGTATTTAACAAGAATCACAGCTCAGCTGATAATGAGTTTTATAGCATTAATGATCTGATATCAAATTCATTTGATTGTTGTTGTCCAGTTTCTTATAAGGATAAGACAGGATTCTTTACAGTAAGAGTCGTTGATTTTATTTTTAAAGATGAAGATACAAGCTGTGATGCTGCAGCATTTTATGGTGATACAGGATCGGCTATAGTTGAGATTAAGTCACACGATGAAGAAGAAGTTTTGCTAAGATTTGAAAACGTCTATCATGGTACATCTTGGGATGATAATCAATATTCTTTTTCTGATCTTGTGTTGACAAAGGAAAATATGAAAATTGTTACTAAGACGATTGTACAAAAGGTTATTGATGTGGTAGAGTACATCTAACTTAAAAGTGGAGAATATCTAAATGTCAAAAGTATACGGAAGTCAAGCATTACTTAGTCATATAAAAGATGCTAGAAGGAAAGGATATAAAACTGACTTAGATATTCTACATGATGGTCCATCTAAAATTGAAAGATGTACAGACGGAAGGTATACAAGATTAGAGTATACTGATATTAATTCTAATCTTGGACTTAAACATATCTATGAACATACATTAAGCAAAGTATTAAGTTTAAATGATCTTTATATCATCAAACTATCACACTCATTCTGGAATGTTAGATGGGAGAAAACTGTACATGATCTAAGAATAATGCAAAAAAGATTAGGAAGATATACACCTGCTAACTCTGATAGATACCTAATGCTAGGTAGCGAAATACAAGCTTACAATCTATTATATGATGGATGGGAAAAGATTCACGGAAGTAAAGATCATATCAAATTAAATTTAGAGCCAGATAAATTCTTTAATAAAAATGTAAAACGAAAGTATGTACATGATGATATACATAAGGCTATAGCTTATAACGAAAAGCCTATGTACAATAAACTTTTATCAGATGAAAGTAAAGTAATGCCTGAAAAGAAGATGTTCTTTCTAATGGAGTATGAAGAAAAGATTCAACTAGCTAGAGAAGAAATTAAAGTAATAGCATTGGAAAGATTCATTATTCCTGCTAACTTTAATTACAATAGTAAGCTAGCTTATAGAAAAGCATTAAAGTTAGTAGTAACATCAATGACTAAAGGATGGTTTCCTTTTTTCATAATGAACAATATAGATGTTTTATATGATCTAGATAGATCACATGATTTTGTAACTCTCTGTAAAGAGGCTATACATAATAACGAATTAAGATTAGAAGGAGAACATGAGTAACATTATTAAGACACATGACGGTCATGAAATGATTGAAGTAGACAACCTAAGTTGTACTACATTAGTTAATGGAAAGGTCGAATACAGACCTATCAAGCGTCTTATAAGACACAAGGTTGATAAAGATAGACACACTATTCACGCAGAAGGTGGCAAATCAATCGTAATTACTGCTGATCATTGTGCTATGGTTTTCAGAGATGGAGAACTATTAAAAGTAGCTGCAGATGAGATCAATACTGAAACTGATCAGTTATTCTTAGATGATAACGGCTCAGCAACTTTAGTGGACATCAAATCCATAGAAGTAGATACAGCTACTGAAAAAGACTACATGTACGATATTCAAATGGAAGAAGATCCTCATATATTCTTCGGTAATGACATTCTAGTTCACAACTCAGTATATGTTAACATCAAACCACTTACTGAAGTTCTATTAAAAGGTAGAGCAATTGGTAGAGATATAGATGGTGTCTATGACAAAGATATTGAATATGAAGATACTCAAATTCTATGTGTAGCTGCTGATGATATATGTGATAAGCTCAATGTATTCTCTGACAGAATGATGCAAAAGAAATTCAATGCTGGTCCTGGAGATAGATGTATTAAGTTTGGTCGAGAAACTGTATGCTCTTCTGGATTATTCTTTGCTAAGAAACGGTACATTATTAGAACTCTTAATATGGATGGAGATAAAGATCTTACTGGCAAATATATTGTAGATACTTACTTTAAACCTGTAGGTGTAGAGATTAAAAAATCTGAACACCCGGATGCTATTAAACATGAACTTAAACACATCTTCTATTCTATATTAGAAGAACCATGGTCCTCAGAGAAATTTGCAGGAGAGATTATGAGAATTTGGGATAAGTTCAGAGAGTTACCTCCTGAAGACATGGCTTTTTGGCGCGGCTATAACACAAAGAAAGATGTCCTAGGATTCTTAGAAGTAGAGAAAGGAGCTCAAGCAGGCGCAAAAGGATGTGAGTTCTTTAATCATGTAATTGAGCACATGGGCCTTGATAATAAATACGAAAAGATAAAGCCAGGTGGTGATCGTACGCGTATGATCTATGTTCATAGCACCAATAAATATAATATTAATGTAATTTCATGGCAAGGTGGAACGGAATACCCCGAAGAATTCAAAGATGTGTTTATTATAGATCAACCTAAGATGTTCGATAAAGTTTTCTTAGCTGCGTTAAAAAGACTCATTGTAATATGTAACTTTCCAGAATTCAATCCATACGTGGAAGTTTTAGATGATATCATGGATATTTAATTTCAACAACAAACAACAACAAAAACAAAAAGGAACATATAATGGAAACAACCATTAGTTATAAAGGCAAGAAAAAATGGTTCAGAAACATCACAAAAGCACCGATGTCTATCCGTACCGCAGTATCAATATCAGTAACTAGAATTCCTGAATTTATTCAGAAAGAAATTACTCGTCTTGATGTTGTAATTAACGAAGAACACAACGAAGCAGTAGTCCATGTAGTAGCAATCGGTAAAGGCAAAAATATCGAATCTACAGTAGAGAATACTAATCCAGCAATCGCAATTACTGATGCTGTAACAAAAGTTCAAGCTCAATTGCTCCATAAAATCGAAAAGGCTGAAACTGCAGCAAAGAAACGTAAGACTAAAAGTAAGCAAGCTAAACAAAAGCCAACGAAACTTAAGTCAACATCGTTTGATATTGATGATGAGTTGGATGATCTTGATGATATTCTTGATGTAGTAGAAGTATTCGAAACATTCAATGATGCTGCTCATCTTCTAAGTGAAGTTATCAGTGATCACAGAGTTGATGGCAATGTTTTAAATATTGATCCAGTCACTGCTAATAACGTGCCTACAGTAACTGATATTATTTTAGATGATGTTGCAAACATGTCTAACTTGAATACTATGACTAGTGGTAACGATTCAAATCGCGAACCATCCACCTATAGCAACGAAGTAAATCATTCATATGAATCTAGTTCTTCAAGTTACAGCTCAAGTTCATCTTATGATTCTGGTTCTTCATACGACTCAGGCTCTTCAGATTCTGGCGGTGACGGTGGCGGATCAGACGACTAATTAATTAGTAAGTTTAATCCAATCTGAGTTGTTAATATTATACTTAATGGTATATATTAGCAACTCTACAACCGCAACAATCTAAAGGAAACCAAATACAAATGTTCACAGAAACGGATTTCGATCATCACTTCCCGTTCGACATAGCTAGAAAGAATCAGTTAGAAATATGTACACAAATTGCAAAGGGATTTGAAACAAAAAAATATGTAGTACTCCAAGCTCCAACTGGTGTTGGTAAATCCGCAGTAGCGTATGCAATTTCAGGTTACTTTAAAGAATTGCATGATTGGACTTCTTACGTTCTTACTAGTCAGAAAGGCTTACAAGAACAATACATGAAATCATTTAGAGAGTTCAATAAAGCTAAACTTTCTATTGCTACTGTAAAAGGTGCAGAGAATTATCCATGCGATCTTGCTAAAGGTAGATCATGTAAAGTAGGAGCATGTAAATTCGATAAGAAAATTACATGTCACTGTGCTTACAATGTTCTTAAAGATGAAGTATATGGATCTGATTTAGGAGTACTTAACTATTCTTACTATATGGCGATGGCAGGTATACTCAAGACAGGCAAGATACCAGAAAAGGCACTCAAATTTGATTACCGTCCTTTCTTAATTCTTGATGAAGCACACAATACTGAAGGTGTTCTATTAAATCTAGGTGCTTTCAAAATTAAACCAATTGAAATTAAAACTTTATACAAATACCATTGCGAACCAATCCCAAAGTTTGATGATAAAGAAAAGCTATTCGTCTGGTTAGAAGAAGAAATACTACCTTGGTCTCAAGATATCCTGGATAAGATCTTACTTAAGATTGCGACTATGGATAAAGAAGAACTTAAAGGTATGTCATTACTTAACAAACAACTATCATTCTTTGATAATCTTACTGGTCAAATTCAAGGCTGCTTAGCTCTAAGAGAAAATGATAATGAAGTAGTTATCAATAAGGATGAATGGCAAATTGAATTCAAACCTTTAGCAGTTGATAATGATCTAAGAGATCTCCTATTTGCTAATAGTGAAAAGGTTCTTATGATGTCAGCTACTATTCTTGATATTGATCAGTTCTGTAAAGATCTTAATATCGATATCAGAGACGTTGAATATGTAGTATGTGATGACTTCTTTCCTAAAGAGAATAGACCAATTTTAGATCTCTCATCAAAGATCGGTAAGATCAACTACAATACAATGGAAAAAGTTAGACCGAAAATTGTAAAGATTGTCACTAACATACTCAAGAAACATGCTGGCCAAAGAGGTATTATTCATACGCAATCATATGCCTTAGCTAAGTACATTATTGAGAATGTTCCAGAAGAATATGCTAAACGATTAATGATTCCACGTGGTGGAAATAGAGATCAAGATATTGATAAGTTCCATCGTAATCATAGCGACGGAGTTCTTCTATCACCAAGTCTGACTGAAGGTTTAGACTTACATGGCGATCTCGGAGAATTCTCAGTAATCTGTAAAGCACCCTTTGGATTCTTAGGAGATAACTTTGTTAAAACTCGAATGGAATTAAATAGCAGATGGTATGCTGTTGAAACTATTAGAAAAATAATTCAAGCTTATGGCAGAACATTAAGATCAGAAACTGATAAGAGTGTTACCTACATATTAGATCCAGCTATCTCTAATCTATTAACCAGAAATCATCGAATCGTACCGCCATGGTTCTTCGAAGCATATAAGGAATTGTAATATGAATTTAAGTAAAGTATCCACTGCTGATTTACAAGCAGAGCTAGATAAAAGAAAACCTGGGCAAGTCACTCTATTTTGGATTGGTGGCTATGAACTTACAAGAGATGGAACAAAAAAGGAAGAGTTCTTTGATGTTGACTCTCTTCAAGAACATCTAGATGATTGTGAAATTGAATTCAGTAGTGACATAACATCTCTAACTAAACTTGCAGAAAGTGTTGAACGTGAATGGGAAGTCTATAATGACGACGGTGGCGGAAGTGGCTGGATAGAGTACGAATAAAAAATATAAAAATATTAACAAATAAAATTTCAAACTCATAATAGTTGTTTTATAGCAACTATTATTAACAACTAAATAGGAAAAGTATGACATATACTGAAGAAGAATTCAACACAGCAATTGAAAAATTCAAGTCTGAATATAAAGAAGTTGCTAAAAAAGAAATCACATCTAAAATAGACGAAATGTTTAAAGATGTTAGCAAACAAATTGCAGCACAAGTAGATGCTCAAGTAAAAGAAACAGGTAACCTGGTTGATAGTAGCAAATACAAATGGTCTAAACTTTTAAATGATGTATCAGGCTTCCATGGTAAATTTGATATTCCTATTAACGAATCTCCCGGATTCTGTGATAAAGAAGCTATGCAATTTAGAGCTAACTTTATTCAAGAAGAGTTTGATGAGTTTAAAGATGCCATTGAAACAAATGATCTACCCGAAGCCTTCGATGCTTTGATAGATATTGTATACATAGCATTAGGTACAATTGATATGATGGGTCTAACTAACGAAGAATTCTGTCTTCTATGGAATGACGTTGTTAGAGCTAATATGTCAAAAGTAAGATCAACAGGTGATAACGATCCATTAAGTAAACGTAAGTCAAAACTTGATATTGTAAAGCCCCATGACTTCGTAGCAGCTAGATCAGTTGAAATAACTGAACAAATTATAGCAGATCGGGCTTAAAGGTAACATAAAGGTATTATACTAAGAAGGACTATAATTCATATAGTCCTTTCCACTCACAAATTACGACAAAAATAAAAAGGTTATTAACTATGTCCAGAAAACAAAGCAACGGCAGTATTCTAAGAGATCTAATTAAAGTTTGTAAAACAGAAGTTCAGCCCCAAGCAGACGAAGCTTTGGTTGAAATTATTGACAGCTTTAGAAGTTATATCTATAAGCAATCTGCATTGTTCTCGAAAGTTTTTGGTGGAAGTAATTCTCATATCGAAGATCTACAATCTGAAGGTATCAGTGCTCTGATAAATGCAGTACGAGCAATTCATGATGTGGATGATAAATTTGATGGTGCAATTGTTCTTTATCTGAATAACTACTCTAAAATTTATATCAAACGATTAGCAGCAAAAATTTGTCCTGCTATTAAGATTCCAGATTCTGTATCAGTTCGAATCGTTAATATCAACGCATTCAGAGAAAAAATGTTAGCTGAAGGAAAACGAGCAGATGTAGAAGCAATGTCAGATTCAGATATTCTCGAAGCAATTAAATTTAAGAAGCCACCAGGTGGCGCTTCAAAACAAAGATCTTATGATCATAAGATCATTGCTAAAAATGCTAGATTCCTTATTGGATTAGGAATGCAACGCCAGCAACAATCATTAAATGACAATGATATCACTGCAGATAGTCTTATGACAGAATATGACTTGGAAGGTAAAGGTCACTTTAATGCTCCTGATGTTAATGCTCATGCTGCTGAATTTACAAAAATTCTCAGAGAAACTATTGAATCTTTAGAAGAATTAGAAAGAGATGTTATTCAAACTCGCTATTACAATAAGCGTAAAAATTCACGACTCACTGTTAATGAAGTTGCTGCTGAATTAGGTAAAGAACCATCTGAAGTATCAAAAGCAGAAAGAACTGCTATTAATAAGATGAAGATTACATTATCCGATTTTAGTAGTTTCTTGTAATAAAAGGATTATAATTATGAATGAACTACAAGAGTTTTTACTACAAGCTTACAAAGATCACGAAAAAGATCAAAACGCTACTATTGATTTTTCAGATTACTGGGATGTCGAAGCTTCATTAGATATTGCCGGTGAAGAAGTAGATGAAATTGATTATGATGAACATCGCTGGTACATAGCATCCGTCAAAGTATTTAAGATTAAAGATAAGTACATTGGCATTGGACATTGGAATTGTAAGAGTGAGCAGAATTCTCTTGAAGATCTATGTATAGATTCTCCTGAAGATATCTTTGAAATGAAACAAATACAAACTGTAAGTTACACTTACAAATAAAAGGAAATAAAAATATGTCAGAACAATACCCAAAAGCATTCGGCAACTTTATCGTATGTAAAGAAATTGATGGTAAAGAATATGAACAAGAAGCAGCAGCAGGCGAAGTTAAAATGTTTCTACCTGACGAGCTTAAAGAAAGAACACAAGATTCAAAGGCTCTATTTGGTAAAGTAGTATCTGTAGGTAATTATGTACCTGATGATACAATTAATACTGGAGCGATTGTTATTTTTGCAAACCATGATTATACTAAAGTTAACTACTTGAATGATATGTATTTTATCATTAATGATTCTCAAGTTATGGCAACATTAAACGAAGGCTAAACACCTATGAAAAAGAAAGTCGAAGAAGAAGTACCAGCAGGAGCAATGACATCCGACGGAGTGTTAGGAAACTTTCATGATAATCCAAAATTCAGTGCAAAGAATCCTACTCTTAAAGATAAATTTAAAAAGAAACGAATTATTCGTAGAACTCTGGCTGAAACAGAAAATAGTAAAAGTGTTAATAAGCACATTGCTCACTTGGAAGAATTCTGTTTAGATGATACAAGTATTGAATTTTTCGATAACTTCTTCGATTCTCTTGATCAACAAACAAGTGATATAACTGTGAAAGTTGATGGAGCACCGGCATTGTTCTTTGGTCATGATGATGGAGAATTCTTTATTGGAACCAAGTCAATTCTTAACAAAGTACCTAAGCTTATTAAGTCATCTGCTTGTATTGACAAGCATTATCATGATGCATCCGATGAACTTAAAAAGAAACTTCTAATAGCATTGGATAGTCTGAGACGATTAGACCCTCCTAAAGATAAAGTTTATCAAGGGGATATGCTATTTACTCGTGATGATTTAGTAATTGATGAAGATAAAATTTCATTTACTCCTAACACTATTGAGTATAGTGTGACTAATCGTGAATCAGATGAGTATCAACAAGTACTTAATTCTGACATGGGATTTATGATTCATACTGAGTATAAAAATGCAGGTAAAACTGATGCTGGTAAAATGGATCTGATTAGAGTTCCTTTATCTAAATCAGGTCTTACCATTCCTCCTAAAGCATTCATTCACTGGATCCAATCGATTGATCAGAAGACGCTTAAGCTTCCTAATCATGATTACATAAAGCATCGTATTAGTTTGCTTAATAGTGACATCAAGAGTGATTCTGTAGCTGAGCTAAAGATCTTTGTTAATAAACTAATCAGAGAAGACATTCCTTTATTGGATGTTAAACCTTCTTTTGATGCTGCATACATCAAGCACATTAATGATAAATACCAAATAAAGAAAGATAAGTTAAAAACTCAGAAAGGTAAAGACAAAATACAAGAAAAGATAGACAGCTTACTCAATGAGAACAGCGGAGATCTTAATAACTTAGTCACACTACATGATGCAATAACTACTTATAAACTTGATTTAATTAAAGCTTTACATAACTCTGAACATATGATGGAGTCTGAATACTCAGAAGGATTCGTTGTAGACTTAGGTGATAACTTAGTTAAACTAGTTGATAGATATGTCTTTAGTAAAAATAACTTTAATAATGATAAATTTGGAACAAAATAAATATGAAAATTGATATTGAAAAAATTAACCTAGAACGCGGAACTGAGATCTTCGGCTCAGTTTTAGAAGACCCTTATGAAATGATGATGATGATTGTCGATACAGTTAATTCATTTGCTTCTGATTACGAAGTTGTAATTGATGAAGATCTCTTTGGATCTATCTTCATTGACTTCTTTGAAGAAAATGCTTATGAACTAAATAACATCTCTGATTCATATCCTGCTACCGGCCTCGTCATTAGTAACTTGATGAATAAGAATACTGTCTATTCTGAAGATGACTATCTGACTGTGTGTGATGCATTATTCAGTATTCTTGAAGTTAACTTCAATGAATTCAAAGATGAAGTACTAGCTTCCTAAACATAAGCAAAATACATAACAAAGGAGTATCATTAAGTTGATACTCCTTTTTTTGTTTAGAGGTAGCGAGAGTAAGAAATAATTACTGTTGCTAATGCTGGAATATTACCAAGAGCATCTCGAGTTATAATGTTTGTATTAACAGTGAAGTCAGCTTGACCTGCTGAAACTGTACCATTATTCATGAAAATACCTGTGTAGTATACGTGTATGTTCTCATCGTCTACTGGAGTGTCACTGAGTACAATCGTATCACCACCGCTGAAGGTCATCTCCTCTGAAAACAAAGTGGCGCTCTCTGTATTAGAAGGAGATTCTAGCTCTGCTACAGTATACACTGCAGTAACAGTTCCTGTAGTAGGAATATCAGAACCAACTTCCAATGTAACTATGCCAGCAGCTGATACACTGAAATCTGGATTAGTCACACTAACATCAACGTTAGTCTGTTGAACTCCTGTGTAAAAAATACTCACTAAACTTGGAGTCCGTGGTGGTTCTGCTAAAGCTGCAACACCTGCTACAAATGTTAATTCCTCAGTTCTAAAATCTTCAAAGTACTGAGTAGTTAAAACACCAAGAGCATTTCCTAGTTCTTCTAATGAAGCATTCTTTGATATATAAGATCCATCAAGTTGACGTTGAGAATATATAATCAGATCAGCGTTAACAATACCTGCTTCTCTTTCATGGCCTGACAACTTTTTATCTGCCGGATAAATCATATTGTTATTGTCCTTAAATTGTAATTATATCTATTTATCATTAGAAAATTTCAGATCCGTTACCATCAACACCTGATCCGTATGCCGGAGTAAACGTTCCTGATGTGGGAGCATTACTAACATCAATCTGAGCACCATTTTGGGCAGTTAAATTACTAGCATCAGTATCCCATGAAGTTAGATCGCAAAATACTCCTACACCATTGGCAACTACATCTTGACCTGATGTAGAAGTAACAGTACTACTACCGGTTATAGTAAGTAGATTAATATTAGGAAGAGTAGTTTTAGACATACTGAGGTAACCTACTACAGAAGAATCATGCAATATTACAGTAGATGATCCGGATATAGCAACATCAGAAGTAGTATTATCAATAGTACAATCAGTAATATTAACAATGCCCCCTGGGTTAGTAATACCCACGTACATTAGAACTGTTACACCGCTAGCTCCACTAAGTGAACATCCTGAAAAATTTACAGATCCGGTTGGAATGTCAATTTCAAAATTCGCATGATCAAAATGCATTTCGCAATTTGTAAACGTTCCAGGTATTTGTACTATAACATCATTACCGACATTACCAGTATCTTCTTCAAAGAAGAAGTTAGTAAATACAAAACTACATGTGTTATCCGCATCTACTAATGACACAGGTTCGTTATTATCTGTAGCAAACATTACACTATCATCTACTGTAAATACTTGGCCTGATGCGGATGTACCTGTATCAATATTACATTCAAGGAATGCGCAATTTTTAATAGTATTAAAGTTGATCTCCATTGAATAATTAGGTTCGTTGGTATTTTTAAGTATAAGATCTTCTAAATTAAGAATAACATCATTAGTTTGTGATACTATATTGTCGTTACCGTTAGTGTATAACATTGTTTGTAGTTTATTTCTAACCTCTGTTTCAGTGGTAAACACTGAACTAGTTACATCTGACGAAGTTAAAGTGCCAACTGAAACTCCTTTCATTCTTACAGTGTCCCATCTAGTAGCAACAATAAATGTATTTGTAATTTCAAAGTCTCCTACTCCTATTATAATTTCTAAATCAGGCTGAGGAGGTAGTGTCATAGATCCCATTAAACTTTCTGCTGCTGCAATCGTTTCTTTAGGAGTAATAGGAGTAAGACCATCGTTCGCATCAGAACCACCATTAGCAGAAGTTTCAACAAAGATAGCGGTAGGTACTACAACGTTGTTTGCTGATACATCGAATGAATATGCAGGCGATCCTACTGAGTCGTTGTTAATAGTTATAGTAGAAGTGTTACTACCTAATGTTGAACTGTCAAACGTAATTATAAATGTTGATGAACTAAAACCACCAATTATTGTAAGAGGTTGTAGTGATACAGTAAAATCAGGATTAGAACTAGATATCGATACTGATCCTAAATTAACAGGTCCAGTATTAGTTAAATTTAAATTAATATAAGAAGGGTAATCTTGATAAGCTGTTGCGATATGAGTACCTTCTGAAACTGAAGGAGTATTGTCACCTTCTAATACTGATACTGTATTTAGCATGTTAGTAACAGCTACGCCTGATCCACCAAACGGTCCTAGCAAATTAACTCCTGCTGGCCATACTCCTCCAGTCTTAGGACCAAATAGAGTATTAGTATCGGTGTTTGTATAGAAGTCGCCATCACTACCAAGACCATTGACTGGATCAATGACTCCTGTTATTAAAGTACCAATTCCTGATATAGGTTGAGCATTTCCCCATGCACCCCCAGTCTTAGGACCGAAGATTGTATTGTTAGTTGTATTAACATAGTATTGATCATTAAATCCTTCTGAATCTTGAGGATCTAAAGTTCCTGATAGAATATTAAAAGATGTACCACCTATTAAAGATGTAGCTGATCCCCATACACCAGCAGTTTTTGGTCCGAATATTGTTTGAACAGTAGTATTAATGAAAAAATCTCCATCAATACCTTGACCTACTAGCGGATCAGATACACCATTCAATATAGTATTTCCTGCTCCTGGTGTAACTCTCTCTGAAAGTTTACTCATTATTTAAATTCCTATTTCAGATCGTACTTCAGAAAACGTGCTAGGCACTGGATCTTCTGATGTAAAATCGTAATTAACTTCTGCAAGACCTGATAAAATATCAGCCTTTTTATTATGATATTGATTTAGCCACAGATCATCAGACCATTGTACTATGCCGTTAGCTTTATCACTTATATCTTTAAATTGATAGCATATCATTAAGAAAAATGCATCGATTCCAGCATCTTCTTGATATTTTCTAACTGCAACTTCTAGTCTTTTACGTTGTTGCTCTCTTACTTCTTCTTCTGATAAATTTACTTGAGCAAGTATATCGGATCTAGATAAACCAGCTCCAATATAATTACCTCCTTCTCTTTTATAATCGCCACTAATTATTTCATGGCTATTGTAAAAGCTGTCGACATTGACATTGTCTTTGTAAATAACAAGACATTTATCATTATTTATTACATATTGCATTATATTTATTACCTTCAGTTCTTTAAATTTATGATACTAATGACATAGTTATAATCCAATTGGATCCGTCAAATACATATTCTACTCGACCTCCATCTAAATCAATGTCATCATTATTAGCACCTTCTATATCATGAGTACCTACGTTTGGAATTACTGAAACTGGATTAGTAGTTGCATCACCTTCAGCAGTGACAAGTACTCGAGCTCCAAGAATTGGTGTAAGAGGTAGATTAATAGTAGCAGCGAATGAATCTAAATCAATAACAATTTCTTCACCTTCGTTATTAGTGATATTATGTACAAATCCAGATGTTGCAGTCAGATAAGTAATAGCTGATGTTCCAGTAACTAATCCAATATCAGTATGTATCTGTTCAAGTTCTGCTTGAACGTTAGCCTGAGTTACACCATTTTGTACTGTAGTAGGAACCTCAGTAGCAGTTTGATCATCAGTATCAATAATGGGATCAATTAATGTGTGTATGAGTTCTAGTTCTAGTTGCACGTTAGCGCTAATTACACCGTTCTGAATAGTAGTACTAACCTCAGTAGCAGTCTGATCATCTGTTCCGCCACCTGCACCACTTGATGCAACTGTTATTCTACCTTTAGCATCTACTGTTATGTCAGCATTAGTATATGATCCTGCTGCAACTCCACTATTAGCAAGTGTTAAAACAGTATCACCTGTGGCATCACCTGTGTGAGTAGCATTTTGAACTATATTTGATATATCAGTTGTATTAGTATCAAGCTGTGTACCATCTGCTGCAATGTCTCTACCATTAACGGTACCGTCACCTAAGATTTGAAGGGTCGTAGCATCAGATCCATTTATAACTTCAAATACCGTATCAGTGTCACCACCAGTAGAGCCACGCTTAATAGATAATGGACCTAATGTATCGTCTGTTAATATTTCTGGATTAACCGAGTTATTATATCCATCTTGTAGAGTACCGATGGCACTTGATCCAACTGAACCTGTTTCACCAAATCTATTTGCTGTAAATATGAGTGCATCTCCTGGATCTGATACATCCAAAGCGCCTGTACGTATAACAATCTCAGCTATAAGAAGTCCGTTAGCTTCAATATTAGGTTCAACAATAAACTGATGAGTACCAATTGCGTTCATCGCATCTGACATAGTTGAATATATTTCTTGACCAAGCTGTAATAAAAATATTCCAGATGAGAACATATATACTTGTTGTATAGTTGCCTGGTTGGCACTACCTAGTATCGTAGTAGTTGTACCTCCATCATCCCATACAGTAGGATCAAGTGCAGTTACTGGTCCAATAGTACTAGTACTATTTTGATTTAGGTAAGAGAATTCTAATGCAGGAACAGCTGGCAATGTTAATATATGTGGGTTTTTTGGATCAGTTTCAAAATTAGAACCTGATTTGAAGAGCTGTCCTAATGTTTTATCGATACTTAAATTAGCTCCATTTGGAACAATGACGTTACCGCTTACATTGAATATTCCCAAACTAGACATTAAGTCTTGTAATTGAGCTGTAGCATTGTACGCAATTACAGGAGTGGATTTACTTACATCTACATTTACATTATCACCATGTCCAACAACACCTAAGAATATAGCATCTCTTCGTTCAGATGCAGTAGGCATAGCGTTATTTTGGATGATATTATCATTTTTATCTACTGATATATAAGTTACAACTTCGGTTAAAATATCAGTAATAGCAAAATTAGTTCTAGCTGATATCTCTACACCTTGTGCTTCAACTGTTGGATATGTAGTAGTTGAATCAACATACAATCCATGTCCTATAGTTATATCGATAGTTCCTGTTGTTGCACCTGGAGACATAATTGCTCCACTAATTAAACCAGTTGAAGCAAGAGCCAGATAATGAGGACCTAATTCTACTTGAAGTTGTTCATCGCCAGAAGCATTAAGTATAGATTTAACTATGCCAGATCCATTGACTATCTTATCATCTAGATTTCCAGGTGTAGTATCATTTGAAGAGATACCAACTAATTCATCATTAGATACTGTACCAATGTCAATGTGTATCTGTTCAAGTTCTGCTTGAACATTAGCTTGAGTTACACCATTCTGAATAGTTGTTGCAACTTCAGTAGAAGTTTGATCGTCAGTATCTGATATTGCACCAATGTCAGTATGTATCTGTTCGAGTTCTGCTTGAACATTTGCTTGAGTTACACCATTCTGTATGACTGTAGAAACTTCAATTGAATTTTGATCATCAGTAGAAACGAATGAATCTATATCTGTTTGTAATTCTACTAATGCAGATTGAACATCAGTTGAAGTTAAGTTACCAGTGGGAGTAACAGTAATGTCATCAGACGCATGTCCGTGAATTATATTAGCATAGTCCGCATCATGGTCATGAGTAGCAACAGTAGTATCAAGAAACAATCCTTCTAACGCAGCTTGAACATCTGTATATGAATTAGGAAGAATTGAAACATCGACTGTAGTATTAGCAGCAGAGTAAGCTATCAATCCTATAGATTCTAGAATGTCTCCTAACGCTGTTTGCTGAGTAACGCCTATGATATTATATGAAGCACTATAAGATGGATCAATGTCAGTAGTATTCAATTGAATAGTAAATGTAGGCTGAGCATAATTAACAGGTAATCTTATGATATCAGATTTAACTACTTCTGCGGTGTTAGTGATATCACTCAAATCATATGTAACATTACTTCCATCAGGATATGAAACAATAAGTTCAGATGATCCGGATGCAGCAGGAGAAACATTAGATAAACTATATTCGATATGTATTTCTGATATGTAATCACTAAGTAACGTAGCAGCACCTTGAAGATTAGCTATGTTATAAGTAATAGATGAGTTATTAGTTCCTGATTGACTAACAGTAAGTGGATCGGGATCAGTTGTAGAAATAACTGCAACGTACTCAGTATTAATAAAGTTTTCTACTAGACGTGTTGATTCTGATAAGTAGAATCCAACTATCTTAACTACTATTCTTTGTGATAGAACATCTACTGTTGGCTGTTGAAATCCGTTTGCAATTACAGATGTAATCTCTATATTATCAACACCTTCAGTATCATAAAATACATCAAAGTTTTCAATTGATGATTCTAGAATATCGTCAGATAATGATCCGCCAATGTAAGTATGCTGAGTAAAGTTTGCTATATCAGACAGTCCGTCAATATTTGCAATACTTGTATTTCCTGTAGTATCAAGATCTATTAGAGCATCGTTAAGATCACTAATGTGATCTGTATTCGCAGTAGGAGGATTACAGAGAACATAGTTGTTAAAAGATTCATATCCATTAATGCTTCCTGATATCTCCAATGTGGTAGATATTTTTAAACCTACTACTCCGTCAGGAATATCAATGCTAGCATTGTCTAACACTGTTTGAACATCTATAGAATTTACTGCGTAACGTAAGTTAGAAAATTCTGTATTAGGATAATCTCCTAATGTATCAAGAACTTCACTATAAACTGTTTTACTTTCAGGTAATGGCGAGTAAGTTAAACCAACAAGTTCAGATCCTTTAATAGGAACTGCGGCAGATTCAGTTAAAAGGAAATTTTTAATATGTAGTCTAGGTCTAACAGTAAGAGTAGCTGCTCCACTTGAATTTGCAAACGGACCGAGAGTTGCACCATCATCTAATGCATAATCAGATCCGGTAAATGTATAAAACTTAATATCTTTAGATGCATTAATAGGAATGATTAAAGATCCTTGGAGAGTACCAGAATCATTAAGATTAACTATCTCCATATCTTTAAACAAGAACTGATAATTATCATTAGTAATTATGTCATTATCTGTAACATCAGAATCTGTCATAGCAAAGCTATAAGTACCATTCCAATTTGAATTAGTCTTGGACCAATCTATAGTTACGAATACTTCAATATGAGTAGCATTAGATGGTATGTTGTTATCTACTAAAAGACTTTCGATGCTAATATCGCTAGATAAATTTAAACTCTGATTGTTTGTTAGTGCTAATGTTTGTTCATCAATTGCTCCGTGCACTAATCCGGCATTGAAATTCTTAAAGACTACTTGATTAGCTACAGGGACAGGTTGCATTGTTGAACCTTCCATTGTTACTAAGTCATTAACATCTATTTGTCCACCAAGTAAACCATCAAGATCAACCGCAACACCATCACCAGTTTTAAGTAGATTACCTTCTGGATCTAGTTTGAAGCCTGCTTCAGTACTATTGATAATTTCAATCGATTCATCATCGTGGCTTAAGAGATTTGCATCAATTTTGCTCATATTGAGAGATACCTTTTTAAACTTTTATTTATACTATTTATCAAATAATCTGATAAAGGTGGTATTTCTGAAACATATTCTATAGAGATTCTAACTCAGTCCTTAGTTCTGAATAAGTGTTAGATATAGATCCTAGCGCAGAAAAATCTAAGTCATATATCGAGTTATCTTTTCTTTCTTTATATTCGTCCCATAATTCATCTATAGCTAATAGACATGCATCAAAGATGGGCATTACTGGAGATGTAAGTACTCGCTTTAGAACTCTACCGTCGCCTATCAGTTGCATGAAATTTGCATCTAAAATTTCATTCTGTCTTTGCATTGCCGCGGCATATAGTTGTTCAGTTAGGTAACCTAAAGCAACTATATCTCTAGCTACTATTCTTTCTTCTATCGTACTCATATTATTTATATCCTATTATTTCAAATGTACCACCGGTAAATACTACTTGCGCTTCAACCTGAAGGTGTTTACCTATTAAGCTGCTACCAATATCCCAAGGAACCCATACTGCCATGGCAGCAATGCCGGTATGTCCGTTCTCGAGAACGAATCCTAAATTAGGTCCGCCTTGGTTAGACGCATACATTAAACCGAATCTATTGATTCCACTTAAAGAATCAAAGTGACCGTGAGGTTTCTGGACACCGTTTGGAATAGTATATTCAAATGAAGTAGGAAAATTTCCTGTTTGTGTATTAGTAGGTAGTACTCTCGTGTAAGTAGCTCCGTTCTGTAACTTTACATAGTCAGAGTCTGCTGTTCCAGAAGGATTATGCGCAATACTGATAGATATGAAACCTTCATTAGGAGTGGCGCATTCAGCATTTCTAATCCGCCATCCTATTTTAGTATATGTGTCCCATCCAGCTTGATACGCAGCTCGAGTGAATTGTAACGTATTTAACGGTTGAGAAAATAATACTATACCTACTTCACCATCGTGATTATGTGATATATCAGAGTAGTCTGCGTCATGATTATGTGTATCTAACGCAAATCCAGTATGTGTATGTGATATATCAGAGTAGTCTGCATCATGATTATGTGATATATCAGAGTAGTCTGCATCATGATTATGTGATATATCAGAGTAGTCTGCATCATGATTATGTGTATCTAACGCAAATCCAGTATGTGTATGTGATATATCTGAATAGTCTGCGTCGTGATTATGAACTCCTACTGGCGCATTATCTATGTCATCTTGTAATTCTTCTAATGCATCTTGTACATTAGAACTAGATAAATTACCTGTTGGCACTACTGAAGTACCAGCACCAGTAGGTGCAGTGGCACTAAGCGCTGCTGATTGAAAGGCGTCTGTTAATTTAACTCCGCTTACTCCTATTTCTAATTGTCCAACAGGATCTACACCAACTTCAAGTGCATTCCCATTAGCAGTAATAGACGCGTCATCAACGTTGATTATATTTGCATCAACTTTCAATGTAGATCTCCTAATTTAATTTGTAGTATTTAGACTATTTATCAAACTAGAAGATCTATTTAAGTATTAATCAGCAACGATATTTGTTACAGAATCATCTGAAGTAATATTGAAGTACGGATCATCTGAAGTAATGTTATGACTAAACAGATCGTTAAGAGGATCTGATTGATCAATGTTAGTAGTAATATTAATCATAGTAGATGATATGCTAATACCCGTAGCAATATCAGTAACTGATACTCCAACCGAGTCATATACTTTATCTTTTTCCACTTCGAATGTTGGATTATTTCCACCAATTGAAATGTATCCGATATGATTCCAATCACTGAATTCTTGAACAGGAATTCCAGTCCAATCAATATTATGATCATTTAAATCTAAGTTGAAGTAGAATATTAAATCGTTACGATCTCTTCCTTTACCAAATCTTACATTAATTGAACAACCTCTCCGTTGAACTTCAAACTGTCTTTCAGTAAGTAATCCAGGAGTAGTAGCAAATGACGGGTTAGCTCCTTCGGATGCAGCAACATCATCAATTTCAGATTGAAGTAAAGTCTTAATAATAATTTCTGTACTAAGTCCTAAATCATATACAAACTTTAGAGTAGGAGAAGCAATAGAAAAATCTGCTATTACGCTAAGAGTATGAACTCTAGGATGAGTAATTCCTTTATCAGGATCAAATACTAACTCGCTAGGATCTTCGTACACACCTAAAATCACTCCGGATACACCAGTAGCACTTCCATTTGACATATATGTATTCACCAAATAGTCTGTAGTAAAGCGATCAGACAGTAATACAAATGGATCAGATGAGTTATCAGTGACAATTATATTATCAGTTCCTATCGTACTATCAATATTATTTACTTGCCAAGTTGGGTTACCCATATCAATTGGAGCATTATAAACATACTGATTAGCATCACTAATTTTAAATCTTCTCCAATTTGTAATAGCATTAGCATCAAGCTGAGGCATATAAGAACCGATAGTATAATCTAACGTTAGGTTTGGATTAAGTACTGCGTCACCGAACATAGGAGCTAATTCAATTACATTATCAACAATGTCAGAGATACATGTATCAGTTGAACTTAAGTCAGCAATAAAGGGAGCTAAGTCAAATGTATTATCAGTAAGAAGTCCTATAGCATCCCATTCTAAATGTGCAGTAGATTCTGACATATTAGTAATTTCAGGTACGATAGGTTTGTACATACTAATACCATGACGTATATATTGCTTTACTTCAGTTAATAGAGAGAAAGCAGGAATAATAAGAGATGATGTAAGTTTAAAATCAAATGATTGAAGTCCTTCTGTATACACTCCATTTTCTAAAGTAGAATCATTATCTAACTTCTCAATTGATCCATCACCTAATTCAACTGCTAATTCGTAGTTTGACATATTAGCTTCATGAATGATACTAAGTTTCGCATCAGATAAATGTAACTTCCAATTGTTATGGAAGAAACCAGATACAACATCAGCAGCGTCAAAAGTAACTTCATCAAATTTAGATTCAGCTATAGTTGATAGAGTTGTTACAAGTCCAGTAGTCAAGTTAATAGTGTCTGATTCAATTTCAAACTCATACTCGTTATCGGAAATATAAGTTGCCATCGATGGAACATCTCCACCTGCAGTTAGATACTCATTAGCATGCCAATCAGCTTTAACAACTGTGTTAAGAACTAAACGAGTTCCATCAGGTGAAACGTAGTATCCAATGTACTTAGAATCAAGTGGAATTGCAATACCTTCATTTTTACTTTGCTCATTAGGATACATAACTAATTGTTCACCTTCTATGATAGTAGTAGGATCATCAGTAAGATCAACTATGGCAGGAGTTATGATAGCCAAGTATCCGTTGTATGACTGAACATTATCTACTCCACAATCTGCACCATAAGCTACTATCGTACCATCTTCTAAAATACTAAAGTCATAGCATTTGTTTGATACTAAACCAAAATTAGGAGTAGAGCTTAGAGATATATTTGCTTGATGTACATCACCTGAAGTTGTATCTAAAACATAAGAGGCATCATCATATAATGGAAGACCTGTATTGTATGCGAATAGAGGAAATGATAGAGGATGATTTTTCTTTCTAACCCATATCTTACCAGGAGTACTAAAGTTGTTAGTATCCTTGAATAAAGTGTAGTGATTACCATTCGAATCTTTAGCATACTTGTATATTTTAAATTCAGATAAATCTCTGATAGCTTGTTCGTAATAGTCCAACTGTCTAGAAATCTTTTCAAATTCTGCTTCTGTTAAATCCAAATGAGTATAGAACTCATTAGTACCGGCAAGTACGTCTGCTATAAATTGAGCATTGTCACCAGAAATAAGTTCTTTAAGCGCATCAGAATTCCACGGACCAGGTCTATCTAGGTTCATGTTTAATTCATCAGTTCCTTCAATTGTTTTATTTGATTCTTGATATTCTGATCTGTATCCTGTGAAAGTTCCAGTGTTAACATCTTGAAGATTATGAGTGGCACCGTCAGTTACTGTACTTTCGTATACTGCTTGAATGTTAGCAACATCACCCCATGAAATATTACCAATGTCAGATAAGCAATTTTCAAAAGAAGATTTAGCTTCAATCAAATTCCAAATGAAAGGTATAGGAGCAATAGTAGGATGGTTAGTATTTAATCTATTATGTACACCAGATTTGTATGAGTATTTAGAATACATCGGATCCAATGATTCACCTGTAAAGTAATTAATGTCAGTATCAAAATCATCAATCGAATCAATAGCATCGATACTTAAAAGATATTCAATACTAGCAATCTTTCCAAATATAATTACTTCAGTAACATTAAGTTGTCCATTTGCAAATGGCACTTCTTCGAAGTAAGCTACGAAAGGAGAATCTTTCCAATCACTTCTAGGATCAAACAGAACTCCAATGTTCTCGGATTCTTCTAATGGAAGTGGTAAAGAATTTAATTCCACAATCCAAGGTGATGTATTCCACTGTGCTACTGAAGGAATAGTTCCAGGAGGCAATCCTAGATTTCCAGTAGGTTGTGGAATAGGTTGAGTATCAAATTCATCGCCATATAAGTATGTGTCAATAATAACATTTGATTGCATATCATTATAGTTTTCAGCAAATCTATCAACAGACGTGAACCATCCAATTGCAGAAGGTTCTTGGAAGAAGATAGTTTCCCATTCGGCTTCGAATTCATTTAATGTTAATTGATTGTTAATTATAGGACTTACTAACCAGTTACCGATTGAATCAGTTTGATCAAATGTAGTAGTGGAATAATTAGCATTGATCCAAGCTTGAGCTGCAGGTGTTTGAGTTAAATCGTATCCGTTAATAACATACGGATCAGACTTCCAAACATCTACATCAGGAGTTTCTAACCAAGCAGTAAGTAATTCAGCTTCAGTAAAGTCATCAAGAATCCCAGAAGCAATCCAATCAGCATAAGCAGAAGTAGTACTATATCCGAATTCATCTGGCTCATCTAACTGAACAATCAATTGAGTAGTAACATCATTATAAGTCCATGATCCTTGGGTACCGAATGTTCCAGTAGGAGGAATGCTTTGAACTGTTGCAGTAGTAGGATCAATATAAGATCTTATTGCATGCACATCATATATAGCACTTAAAGATTCATTTATTGAAGTGATATCACTTCCCCATCCTAAGTTTTCATAGAACTCTATAACATCTGTAAGTGTATGCTCAGAAAGATTAACTGCTGCATCATAGTTGTCTCCTTCCCAGAATCTTAGATTTGAAGTACTGTCAGTAGATTCGTCCGGCTCTCTGATGTTTAAGTAGTTAGTTTTGTCATAGTATTCAACCAAGCTAACATCTGCTGCATCTGAAATATTAAGATCATCGATTGCTATTCTGTCCGTATCAGTTTCGAATGTATGTTTAGACCAAATACTGTTAGGAGTAAAGTTACGATAGATGTATTCCTTTACTACTTCACTTACAATACTTCCAGTTCCTGTACGAACATGTTTCTGAGCAATCATCTTAAGATATTCACGTGAGTGTGAGATGTCCATACAAACGTTACGTAGCATCTTAGCTGTATCTGCTACTACATTGTCCATGTAAGTGTTACCTTCCAAGTCAGTAGTTGGATCCAACAGTTGATCTAAAGTAATAGAACTAGAAGGAACTATTCCAGAAGATGTAGCATCTCTATCAGAATTGTCACTGTTAATATCATCAATAAGTTTAATGTATTGAGAGATTACAGAAAGTTTATCATAAACATACTCGTTATTTACGCTACCTTCAAGTAAAGGACTATCTACCCGTGATGAGATCTCAGTGAGTATCAATTCTCTTTCAAGTGTAGTGTAATTAAGTTCTGAATCTCTTCCTATAACAATGTTACTAACAATACTCTTTACGTTGAATGAAAGTGGAATGTTATATGAAATTTTAAGTTCATTTATTTCAGCTGAATCTTCAGTTTCTTGAGTTTGTAAAAGTACTAGCAAAGAAGGAGATACTCCATTAGAGTCAGGATTACCTGTAAGAGTAAGTATGTGTTTAATCTGTGCTTCAAATACACAGTCAATAAAATCAGTAAGATCATCTACATCTAACACTGAATATTCAAGAGGACATGTATCGTGACCTACCATGAAACCTGAATTTAATTCAGTAGCAATATCAGGTAGTTCACCAACAATCTCAATAATCTTAGTTAAAGATTCTGGCTTTATCATCTTACCTTCATGCAATAGAAGAGTTCTATTAACTGACATGATATCTAGTAAGTTACGAATGTCTTTAGGAAAGTCATATTCAATGTAGTTGGAAAGAGAAACATCCAACTCAGAAGCAAGAGATTTGAGCGCGTCGATTGTACAATACTCTATGTCTCTAATGTTCTGATTAAAGTTAGCAATTCTTTCGTAAATATCTTGAGCAGCAGGTTCGAATCCTGTCTTTAACATTCCCCAAAAGTTTGAGTTGTTTGTAGGATTTTCCTGATATTCCCATGTACTTAAATCAATTACATCTTCATATCCAGATTGAAATTCATCATTACGATGAACTTCATGGAAGTGTTTAGTAAAGTCCCAGCATGAGTTAATCTTTGCTATGTCTTTAATATCGAATTGCTCGCGATAATTAAATTCTACATTTGAATCCGGTTCGGCGATCTCGCCGGCGAACGGATCACAGTTAGTTGCATTAGCCATTTATTAAAATTCCAAATTAGGAGTATTAGTTGTTCTGTATTTTACTTGAAATCTTTCAGAAATTCTTAATGTTCCTAAAGAAGTTAATCTAGGAAATTGAAAGTTCTTAACTGAAAGGCTACCTGTGAATAAAAATCTATCTTCTGAACCAGCTACGTCTTGGGTCCATCCAGCAAAACTTAATCCTTCTACTGAGATAGGATCAATTCCTACGATAGGTATTCTATCAGGTCCAGATTGTTCCATTGGTTGATATACTGTTCTGATATTCTTAACACCTTCTACACTACGCATAGAAGTATAAAGTTTCTGTACATCTATTAAGCCTCCTATTAATTGATTGTCCGCTTTAAAGAAATCAAGAAACACTCTCGTGACATGTTCTTTAACTCGTGCATCAGTAATAATACTATTAGGATCTTTTTCTATTTCAATAAAGTTCTCGCAGTATGGATCCCATCCAGATCTTGACGGATCCGCAATGTTAGGAAATCTGTAATCATATCTATCTGAAAGATTATCTATACTACAAGGATATTCACCACTTAAATCCTTTTCTCCAAGAGCTCTAGTTTCTGACAAACATGGAACGATCATCATATCTAAAGCATTAAGAATAATAGGTTCAGTAGTAGCACCTTTACGAGGATACAATACTGATTCAATTTTAGCAATACTTACAGGAGATTCACCTTTGAATCTTGACCAGATGTATACGTTATTGAAGTCGCATGAATCGGTAATAGGATAGTTTCTAATCTCAGCCTTTAATCTTGTTCCACCTTCACAGTCTCTAATAGAATTTAACCAAAGCATGAACTCTGTCATGTATTGATAGTTGTTCATTACTGAGACGTCATATAAGATTCCTTTATATTCTCTTAACATGAAGTTTCTGTAAGAATCAGTAGTAGTTAAAGTGTTACCTTGTCTGAACCAGTTAGGTGCATTCTCTTTAATCTCATCTACGGATTCATAAGGTAAGTAAGTTCCACTTGCACTTGTATTGCTAAAGTAAACATATCCATCAGCAGTAAGAGCTCTAAGAGTTTCTGCGTGAGAAGCAATAATATCAAACTGTGAAGTATCATCATTTAGTATTGTGTCATACTCAGCTGAATCTTCAAATCCAGTCAAGTTTAAATAGAGCTCTTCGTTAGCACCGTCAATAGCAAACTCAATAGATCCACCATCGATAACAATAGCAGAAGCACCGATTTCTGAGCCAGGTCCATTACCATCCAAGTATACGATATAAACTTCATCGCCATTGATCAATCTAGAACCATGTACACCATCACCGAATTTTAATGTGTATTTAAAGTTTTCATTTATACGAAGTTCTACACGATTATCTTCCAGTGATGATGTAGATGAATCCAATTCACCAATCAGTGTACCCTCTGTAACTGTTTGGAAAGGGAGGTATTCGTCATTACGTTTAACATAAACATCAACATTAGGGTGAGACACGTATCTGATCTCATCTATGTTAGTAGAATCAATTAGAAGATCATCTAAGATCAGTGTTTCGAACGGAAGTCCAGAACTTATAAATGTTCTGCTATACAAAGTCCATCTTCCGTTTGTTAATGTTATTCTAGAATTTTCGTCATTAGATAAAGCATCAGAAGTAATAGTAGGGGATTCATCAGATGTCATACTGTAGAAAACAGGCAATCCCCTGCGATCTACTTTGTTAGTAGAGAACATTGTATATTTTGGGAAAGGAGTGATAGTTGAATCGATACGAGGAGTTGCACTTTCACTAGGATCTACGCTCAAGTTCTTAAAGAAACCTTCAACACTTGGACCAATATGACCAACTGGATTATATCCTATAAGCTTAACTGTTCTGTTAATATTTTCAAACAACGTAGCATCCTCAAACATGGCTTCAGAAGCACCATGATTAAGGTAGTATTGCATGATTGTATACATATAAGAGAAACCTTCAACTAACACTGAAAGATCCGATCCTTTAAATAACTGATCTGTAAAGGCAGTGTTCTCTGAGAGTTTTGATGAGATGACTCGAGCCATAGAAGACGAATCGATTGCTAGGTAATCTTTGTTTGTACCCATAAGTTAGAGTTTTCCATTAGAGATAATTTATTCTATTTATCTTTTTAGGTCTGCTGCGTACTCATATATCTCGTCATCTAATGTTGGTATTGAAAAAGCTACTTTAACTGCGATCTCATGATCTCCTAAAGATGCAACTGTAACTTTATTTACTCTAACTCTTGGCTCATATTTTACAATAGCAGCTTTAACATTCTTTACTATCTTATTATATGTAGCAGTGTTATTAAGATCTCCTAAGAATATCTCGAGAGGAATTCCAAAGTCAGGATCTGTAGGACGAGTTCCTTTGTACCATGTGAAAATATTATGCAATGATCTATACACTGCGCTTAAATCTTCTCTCATAATAAGAGTATTTGTTGTTGTATCTTTTGCTAACATTATGTTAACATCTCTATACAAGTATTCTCTTTCTTTATCAGAGTAACCTGTATAGTCGAAGTTGAAATCGAGTGCCATGTTCTATCCTTTTTGTTATTGATTAGGAATTCTGAAAGAATTACATTTAGGTGTTATTGTACTATCAGGATACATAAGATCTCCTCTTAATACATCACCATAAGTAACGTATTTAATTTTATAAGTAGACAGCATGTATTGTTTAGATGGTAATATAAATTTACGTGGAACTATGATACATTCTGTCTTAGGAATAATGTCATGTTCGAATACAGATTCTACAAAGAACATATCTTGCTTAATTAAGTTGTATTCTTCTACAAGAGAAGAAATACGAGTTCCATAATAGTTCGCATTACTGAGAGCTTCTTGACCTTTAGGTGAATTGAAATGAATAGCATGTAGATTTTCTAAAGCATCTATATATGCGTTCCATTCATCTGTAACATTAGCATACCAAGCATACCATTCAGAATTCGCTTTAGAGATATCATCTACGAATCTTTCAAACTTTTCATTGTTAGTGATACCTGATGTGTCACAAATCTTAAGTGTACTGAGATATAAACGCATTGCATCAAATATTCCACCAAGTAAATCAGAGTCAGCATTGAAATTTAAAACAGGGAGTGTAGGGAAGTCTACGTTATAACAATCAATCTCACCGTCTAACCAATTTTCTATTTCACATAAGTCTCCAGGCAATCCGTTATCAGCAAGATCTTTAATTGTACTTAAACATCCAAGCTCTACTGCAAATTCAGCATGTAGATCATCTTCAAATGCTTGCAGTTGATCCTTAAGAGCTTTAGATACATCGCCAATTGAATCAACGAAATTAGTTAGATCATCAACAAAATCAGCAAAAGGATTGTCAGTAGCGATCTTACATATACCTGCTAATATAGAATCTGCAACTACTTTACCAGCCATCACGGCTCCATCGTATAATATGCTATTCTTCTTTATGTCAATATCTTTATTGGCTGCAGCAGTTGCAGTAGAAGTTTCATCACCGGCTTCAACGGACTTTGCAGAATTATCAGCAGCACATGCGAATTCTAATTGAGTGTCTGCTGCGTCTTGTGCATTAGAATCAGATAAAGATTTAATGTCATTGTTTTGTTCTTTGCCTACTTCAACTGCTTCAACACTAAGTGCTGCAGTATCATAAAGAGATTCAGCACTTTCATATAATTTTTTACCTGAATCCATAGCATCTTGGATAGGCTGTGCCATTCCTTTAAGAGATTGTTTACCTACTTCAAACGCTCTGTCTTTTGCATCAGATGCCACATCTGATATTTTATCCAATGATGATTGAGCAATGCTCTTCATATCTGAACTTTTATTAAATGACTTTGCTTTAGCTATTACAGCAGAAGGTCCATTTGAAATTCCATCAAGAATAGATGATCCCATGTCACTTAGTTCAGCAAACGTTTCTTGTAGTTGTGCAACACTTGAGCCATGATCACATAACAAGTCTAATGCACTAACATTTAATGCATCTGTAAGTGAGTCTAAACCTGCTGAAACTGAACTGCCGTCAAGACCTGCTAAGTCTACACAGTCAGATATTCCAGATTGGCGAGTTGTTTTGTTGTTATTGTCGCATGCCATATTAGTGAATTCCTATGTAATTACCAGCACTACTGTTTGTGAATTTATGAAATCCGTTTGATGTGATTAGTGATCCTTTAAGAGTCACTGACGAACCTGCTATTGTAGAAGTAGAACCTTTTATGTTAACTGCTCCACCTGCAGTAATACTCTTTGCACCTGATATTGCTTCAGAAGATGATGCCGATATTGTAGTTTGAGATCCTGTAATAGAAGTAAGAACGTTACCCTCAATTATCTCAGTAAGATTTGATTCAACATTAACTACTTTAGTTCCGCCACCTGTTTTAGAGTGAGCTTTAATAGTTTCTTCAACTGTACCAGCTACTATAGTTTTTGATGCACCTTCGATAGTTGTAATACAATCACCGATAATATTAGTTACTAATGACACAGATGCGGCTTGTATAATCGTATTAGCGGTAGTAGAAGCAGTTATAGATGCTCGCTTAATATTACTTACAGTATAGTCAGAAATTTTAGATCCATCAATCTTTTCATTAAAGTCTCCTAACTGAATGTGACCTTTATTACCAGTGAGATCTTCACTAACATTACCAATTATCTTAGAAACAGTTACGCCTTCATGATCATAGTTAATATCACCGATGTGTTTCTCATAAATATTACCTTCAGTAGTAAGATGTTTATCGCCTTTATGGTGATGATAGTACGTACCTTCAGTATACATGTTAACATCGCCGACAATCTTAATATGTACATTACCCTGTGCTTCTATTTCTAATAGAGTAGGGGTAGCTTTCTTACTATGATTACTGATTGACATTGGAACACATTTATCATTATGTGAATCAAATTTGTTAGTTGATATCTGCTTTTCTGAATCAGTAGGTTCTGATGGAAGAGTAGGATTCTCGTCTATTCTTAATTTAAAATTATCTGTCTGTATAATATGCTGGTTGTTATGTTCGCTCATCCATCCTGTACTACTTTGAGTAGCACCTATGTATAGAGGATAGTTTTGATCTCCTCTTTCAAACATAACAAATAGTTCTGCATCGTTATGAGGAGCAGATGAAATTCCAGTTTCAGCATTTAGTGAAGCAGCTTTCGCATCAGCAGAAGGAGTATGTCCACCACCAAATAATCCCATACATGGTTCTGCCCATGGAAGATTATCAGGATTAGATCTAAACTCTTCTGGATATACTCCCGGAACAAATATCTTAATTCGTCCTGTTACATCAGGATCATAATTACTTATTACTGTTCCTCTGAATACTCCGTTTAATGTATTCTCATTCATTTTCTATAACCTGTGAAATTATCTAATTTAGCAACATAAAGGATATCAGTAAAGTCATCTCTGTCTATATATTTAATATCTTTTAAAACGTAATAAATACCTGACTTACTATCAGGAGATTCTACTTCAGCATCTCTAGTAATGATAAGAATTTCACCTGCCTTTCTTTCAATATGTCCAGGACATGTTATCTTCACGACTTTAGTAAGTTCATGTAATTCTTTTACTGAATCATACAATTCAAAATTCTGTCTAGGTACAATGTCTTTTACGTTATTTATACCAGCAGCTTTTACTTTTCCATTTATCAAATTTGATTGATTCTTGGTAGCTAAGTTAGTTTCGAATGTATTTATTTTAGATGTTGGTAAAGCACTATGAATCCATGCAGAATCGAATGTTGTCTTAGACCATTTTCTAGTTACGTGATTATACTCTCTTGCGTTGATAGTTTTAAGCTTATTGAGAATTCCTCTAGCACCAATAACATTCTCATCTTCATAAGTCTTAATTGTAAGTAATTGATTGTTAGCTTCAAGATTAGTATTAAGCTCATCAGGCATCGATAAGAAGTTATAATCAGGAACTATATCTCCAATGTCAGCAGATCCAGTTATTGATTCTTTTAAAGACTTAGGACTATGAATAACATAGTTGTTTGCGATGTGATCAAATCTAATATTGTAATAGCCGTAATTCTTAGATACAGTATTTCCTAGAACATACTCAATTGAATCTTTAGTAGAATGAATAGTAGAAGATATGTATTGAATTGTAGTTTCATCAAGAGATGTACTTTCAGTTATAGCACTTAAACCAACTTTAGTAAAGAGTGACTTAATAGTTGCAATCTTTTTAGTGTCTGTAGAGTTATGAGATGTATATGCTGAGTAATTGTCAAGTGCTAACCAATCCATTGATACGAGAGAAAGAACCATGTTAGAATCTTTAGTAGTAGCTGATTCAGTTTCATGTTTATCTACCAAGAAATCTAAATCAAAACTAGTCTTTACGTTTTCATCAGATAAATCTTCAACTACAATATTAATGAATGTATTACCACTAGCATTTAGCGCTTCGGTTAGACTTCTAGTTTGACCTTGATATCTAATTCCAATGGTTGCTATAAAGTCATTTACATCTGTCTCTAATTGAATAGATCTGATGTACATGTTAGGCAATACATATTCATTATCCTCTTCAATATCTTTGACAGTTATTACAATGTCTAAAGATGATCGATCAGTAATCCATGTACTGTTGACCAAATTCTCATTTGCCATATTATCTACTTCTCTAAATATTATTTATTTAGACTATTTATCAAAGAATCTATATGTTTAGGACTGAGTAGTGTTAGTAAAGTTCCTGACGTTGGTAAAACACTCGGATCAATTATAGAATTAAGCTTGCATACTAACCACCAAAGCTTCTCAGTTCCATAGAACTTGAACGCAATATTATGATAAGTATCTTGTCCTTGAACTTCATATGTTTCATAGTTAGGATTTTTATCGCTAGGTCCTGGTACGTTATTGAATGTAACAGCTTTATTGATAGAGAATGATTTTGACGAAACTAACTCGTCTCTCAGATCTTCATCCTCGTATATGTTAAAGATGTTAGAATAATCATACTTAGTTATAGTTCTCTTTAACTCTTTGTCATCGTGTATTCTTTTCATGTTATTCCTTTATCTCCCTGCTGTTAAACTACCAAAGCCATTGTTTGGTGTATTAGTAAGTGCATTTAATGCAGAGCTAGCTGCATCTGAAACATCAGTAGTTCCAGCAGAGACAGCATCTCCAAAATTAGTAGCTGCAGCACTAATTACACCTACTCCAGCCGCGGCTAACGTATCAGCGTTATCAGTAGATCTATCATAGTTAATATCATCTTTTCTTATATAGTCAAGATACATATTTAAGTTGTGTGGCATAAGAGATCTGATAGTAAGTCTAATGTTATAAGATTCTGGGAATTTACCACTTAAAACGTTATTACCTACAATAAGAGATTCTAACCCACCTGTACTAGTCCCACTATCCCAATCAAATCCTGCATCACCTGCTGAATCAGCCTTTCCGTTAACTATAGCTGCAAATTCTTCTTTTGCTACACCTAATGATTTAGCCATTCCTACATATTCAATTTCAATATCTACGGCGCACATCAACCAATTAAATCTACCAGGAAGATGTACTTCAAACAAGTTAGAATGTAACTGTATTGCTCCAATCTGAACCCATTGGCAAGCTGCATTAAGACTATTAATGTACATGTAATTATTAGCTAAAGCTTTTACATCATAATTGTACAGGTTGAATTCATGTGTAAGTGGAGGTGGAGTAGAAGTATTAGGTTCCCATTTAGGGAGAGTCGGAAACTTTAAGTTGGCACCTTTAGCTAACGTTTTAATCATTCCCGCTGCATAACCACTTACTGTAGTGTTATCAGTTTTGAGACCTTCGCCTTCATTAGCTCCCCATCCACCCTGTGACGTATTCAAGTTAATGTATTTACTGAGATTGAAAGCAGGGCATTCATATTCAGTAAGAAAGTTTTCAGTTGTGTATGCCATCATGCCTTTAATAAAATCTACTGGTTGTTGAAGTATAGCTTTGTCTGAATCTTCTTTCGTTTCTGATGCACCTTGTACAATTAAATTGGCTATAACTTTTGATGCAGAGCGAGATGCTAAATCCGCAGCTACTTCACCTGCTACACCAGCTTTACCTTTAAGTCCTTTAGTATCAGCGTTTGGATTAGTATCAGTAGGATCTGTTGATGATGCACTAGCGCCAGCTGCTTGTATTTTACCTACACCTTCAACAGCAGCATTGAATAAATCTAAATAGTCAATAGTAAATTTAGGTTGATACTCTCTTAGTACTAAAACACTTGGGTTTTTTGATCCAGACTCTGATGCAGTTGTTACAACAGACTCCAAATTTCCAACTTGAGGACTGTAATCTGGTCTCCATCCTATCTCTGTCCCGCCCTTACCCTTACCTATAGTGTATCTATCAATATTAGGTCTGTAATATTTGCGCGAATCTACTTTGTTATTTTCTGGCATTAGTTAATCCTTATTATGAATAGCTTACTTTACCAGATTTATTACTTTGCGCATAGGTAGGCAATATCTTAGATTCTGGATGAATATTTGTTATATTAGTTTCTGATTTATTTATCTGTTCGCTACTTGAATTGTGTGTATTATTTGTAGACGCTATAGCATCACTATGCATAGTATTAAGTGACTGTTGCATCTGTCCTTGATTATCTGCTATCTTAGCAACAGAATTAGATAAATCAGTTACAGCAGATACTTGAGCCTGCTGAGCTACGTTAGATTGATTTGATATTTGAGCTCTACTACTAGCATTCTCATTCTTTCCAGGTATAGGAACTTCTTTGCCAGCAGGGTCAGTTGTTCCATTAGAAAGTTTCTGCTTATTGACGGAATTCTGAATTTCAGTCTGAATTTTATCAGTAGCATAACTAGATTTTAGAACACCTTCTCCTAAATCAGTATAAACTTCTGACATTACATCTTCACCAATTAAAGCGAATATTAAATCAAACATCATCTTGAATAACTGAGTCGCTAAAGATCCTACAGCTAAGGTTATTATAAAGTTTATAAAAGGAATCAATACTACGCCAACTCCAGTGGCTCCAGCTGCTACACTAAGTCCTACATTGAGTGCGGTAGCAGCAGCGAATCCAGCAACACCGGATGCAGTTAATGCCAAAGCATCTACTAACAGTTTACCAAGTGCGGCTTGAGCTTTTGTATTATTCTGAACTCTTGCTATAATTTCTTGTGTACCTTCTGTACCTTGAGTTTCTACAATCTGGTCAAAGTTATTTTCTACTTCTTTTACTACTGTTCCACCTATTGCACCTTTAACATCAAAGAAAAGGAATATGAGCATTATAACAATTCCTATAGCACTACCACTAGCTACTTTAGAATTTTTAATTTTATCTGTAACAGACTTCATTAATTTAGTAAAAGGTCCTTTAAGAAGTTTAACTTTGCCAAACACTTTTATAAGATCAGCAAACATTTTACTTACGAATTTAGAACTTTTAAATGATTTCCACATTGTCTTAACGGTATTCAAGAAACTCATTATTCTACCAATTGGCATGTGAGCTATAATCTTCTTAAGAATAGCCTGAGCTTTAGAACCAAATTCCTTTAATACTTTATAGTAAGATTTTGATTTTTCACCGATGAATTGAATACCATCTTTTGCGAGTTGGATCCTATCTTTTACTGCATCACCTACAGCTTTTGTAGATTTCTGTGCAGTTTTCTTTACCCATGAAAAGAATCCAGTTGACTTAGCATTTGATGGAGGCTTAGGTTTAGTTGGAGTTTTACTTGAAGCAACTTTAGTAGCACCTGCTTGATTACCTCTAAGTTTATCTGAGATTCCCGTTACATAAGAACCGATACCTTTCATTGAAGAAATGATAGAACCTTTTATACCACTAAGACTTTTTGAAATACCATCTCTGAATTTACTAAACATCTCTTTAAGATTGAGATTCTTTAAAAGTAATCCCATTCTATTTTTAGCAGAAGTTAGTATAGTGTCCATGAAGGTCATTATTAGACTGGTACCAGTTGCGATATTGTTATTGCCAGATAATACTGAACTTGCAATAGGAACAGCAACAGCAGCTGCACTACCTTTACTAGCCCAGTCACGTCTTTTCTGTTTTCTTTGATTCTTAGTAAGACCATCTTTACGTCTAGCATCCAACGCATCTTTTTCTCTTTCTTCTCTACGTAACTCAGCTTGAGCAATAATACTTAAGTCAGCTGCGATTGAAGGATTACCTAGATTAGCTGCTTCTTCTCTTGATACTTTGGCATCAGGTGAAAGTCTATTAGCAATGTTACTTACTAAAGAACGAGTACCTGCAAATATAGAACCACTAATATTAGCATTACTAAGATTAGCATTCAACATCTTCTTCATAAATCTAGATTTCCTAGAAGTTGGAGCAGGTTCAGGCATTGCAGCACTTAATATTCTAACTCTAGGCTTACTTACTTTAACTTTAGGTTTTGTAGTAGTTTTCTTCTTTGCAGTTGGAGCAGGTTCAGATTTTACACTAGTCCCCATAGCTTTACTTTCGAATTGATCAAGTTTTGATTGTTCATTTATAAGTTTAATACGATTATCAAATTCTGAATTGAACTGTGCTGGTACTGGATCTTTACGAGGAATAGCACGATCAGTTGCAACTTTATTAAGTTCCTTCTTAAGTATCACTGCTTCGGCTTTAAATTCAATTAACTTTCTTTCAATAGGTTTAATATGATTTGTATTGAGAGATTCTAAATTTGATCCAGCTGCAGTAGCCAAGTCGCCACCAACTTTAAGTAAGTTAGCTGCTTCCTTTAATTCTATTTGAGAGTAGTCATCAAGTTCATTATTGAGATGAATTATTTCAGTGTATACATTAATCAATTCTAATGTAGAAGAACTATAAAATTCTAATGTACCTAAAAAGCTAGATTGTTTACGACCTCTGCTCTCAATTATTGAAGGATTAATCAATGAAATTATGTTACTAGTAAGAGACATTTTAGGTGTTAGAATTTTAGAATTTTTGATAGTATATTTAATTCCTACCCCTTCTTTTCTTCTATCTTTAATGCTCTTCTTTGTAAGTCTTGTATCTTCTGAAAATCTATCAATAATACTTTGATCAAATATAGATTCGTCTTGTCTTGCTCTTTCTGATCCGGATCTATTACGAGTAGTCTTTATGTTAACATCATTGGCTAAACTATTTCTTACATGGTTTGCCATTTTCATTGCTTGTTTAGAAGCATCTAATCCTGATTTTTTAATGTCAGATGCTGCATCTTCCATAGCTTCAAGGAATTCAGTTTGGCCTTCTGTAAGCTTTGACATTTCATCGGATAATTCATCTTTAATAAGATCAGCAATTATAATAGCAGATTCATCTCTTTTACTCTTACTTCTACTACGAAGATTAGGATCATTTGCAGTTTCTTCAGCAAAACTAGATGGCATAAAAGCACCAAGTCTTACAGCTTCTTTTAAATCATTTATATGAGCATCTGTAATTATAGATGCTCTAGCTATTTTCTCATCAATACTTTTCTGAAATTCATTCTGTCTCTTATACATTTCATTAAGAGAAGTATAAGTATTAGCAGACATCGATTCAATTGTATCATCTGAATCAGGAAGGTTGAGAGAGTCTCTATTTGGATTTGAGCCAGTTGTATTCGCCTGCTTAGAGTTACGTATGTCCGACCCTTTATAAGTAACAGTCTTTTGTAAAAATGGCAATAGAGTTTCAGTTACCTGTTGAGAGATATCTTGCGACAATGCTGCTACATCAATTTGAGGAGGCGTTTCTTCAGGTGGCATATTAAGGTTCCATTATATAATTAGTATTATTTATCCATAATGGGAACAAAAAAGATAGAGCAGTACTCTACAATATGATCTAGGAAAAGGAGGAAACCGTTGATCACGTTTATTCAGGATGAGTACTGCTCCACCTGGAATCAAAAGATTCCGAGGCACGCGAATAAATTGTTGACTGTGTATATTCGCTTATTATATAAGAAACACTATAATACTAAATCATTAAGTGTTATCTCATGGTTATTAGTATGTTTGCAATTTACGTTAGGACATTCTACTTCAAGCTCAAATGAGCTTACAATCTTATTATCAAATTCAACTATCTTGTCAACCTGAATAATATTAGTTGGACATTGTCCTAGTAATTTAACTCGTTGAGACATTGGGACTTGATTAAAATTCTCTACTTCTTCTCCATCAATAGCAAGACTATCTACATAAAGATAGTTACCTTCATATTCAGTTATGTAATAATCTAGATTATCAACCATATTTGACTTATTAGGATTCTCATCATTGATAGTTGCAGCAGTAGTTTTTACTCGCTTATCTTTGATTTTATTAAACTCTTTATCAGCACCAATAGAAGGCATAGTAAGTCCGACAGTAAAGTTAACAGATTGGCCATCAGTAATCTCTGTCTTTACATCATAAGAAGCAAGTGCTAACTGCTCTACAAATTTCTCATTATACTTAAGTTGAAGAGCTTTAAAATCTACGATATGCTTAATAGGTTTAAGACATGATTCACATTCTAAAGTAAGTGATAAATCGTTCGAACATTTGAGCATAGTTGTTAGTAAAAGATGTTCCATTTTATTAAGAGACAAAGCATCAAGTCCATCATCAGACTCATCTTCTTTAACTTCATTTCTTTTAAGTATCTCTGAACAAACGTCAGCTACTTCTCTACTGGTACCAAGAGATTGTTTTGCTATTTCTTGTGACTGGCTTAGTTGTAACTTTCTGAATGTTAGTACTACCTTATCATTTTTATCTGGACGAGGTAGTTCGACTGTGTATGTTGTTTCAGTTGAGATGCTCTTTAATTTTGTGAGTGCATCATTGAAGTCAATTGACATATTAATTCCTTTTATTAGTTCGTATATCTACAGGTCTTAAGAAACACTTATATTTACCATTCTCTTTCATATGAATGTCATATTCCTCAGGAACTTGACGGTAGTTATTTTTATAGTGCTTGATTCGTTTTAAGTAATGAGCTGAGCTGTATTGATAGTCATGGTAAAAATCAAATATGTATGCAGTATCTTTGTCTTCACGCACACGCAGAGACCTACCAATCGTTTGAATAGTACCAGCAACAGAACTTCCAGAAGTAAATGCAAATAGAATATTACTTACATTCTTAATACTTAGTCCCGTACCAATACACTTTTTGTTACCAATCACTATACAGTTATTATTGTCCTCAAATATCTTCTTCATATCATCACGATATTTGATATTTATTGATCCATCAATATAGAATAGTTGCTTCTTCTGTTGTTCAGGAAGTTCATCATTAATAGCTTCTGCTATCTCCATAAGATTCTGTCCATGAATAGTATGATCAAATAGAATGAATGAGTTCCTTTCTGCGTTGAATGCATGATCTACAATAACAATATTACTTGCTAAGCAATCTTCAATCTCTTTATATTCAAGAGGGTATTTAGATTTAGCTCTTTCTAAAGGACACTCTAATGTCATGTCTACTGGCTGCTCTTTATTATGAACTATTCTGAATGATTTTAGAACTGTCATGGCTACATCACCTGTAGCTTGTAATTCATGAGCTTTAATGGACATCATCATTGGTCCAACTAATCCGGTAATACCCCACATCTTAATCTTATCTTCTGGAAATGTACCAGAAAATCCCCAAATATGAGGTGTATCAAAGATCTTTTGTTTACATACAGCATCATATAGTTTAGAACCCTTTGCGCATGTAGTATGAATCTCATCTATAAGAAGTAATTCTACCTGAGGCATCTTATCAAAATGCTTCTGGATGTATTGAGTATTCGAAATTATAATCTTCTTATCAGTAGAAGGATTCTTAACAGAACCACTAAACATACAGACGTCATCTTCAGTGAAATTTCCATACTCTAAAATGTCATTATAAAACTGAGTAACTAACTGCACATTCGGTACAACAATAAGAGCTTGCTTTCTTTCACCAGTAGTCTCCCAAATATTTGCAATAAGAGCATTCTGCGATGCAGACTTACCAAACGAAGTACATAGATCAAAGTTACCAAATCCAAACTTCATCGCCTTCTTAACTGCCTCTTCTTGTAAAGGACGCAGATTGAAAGGTTTAGGTTGTACAAGTATCTCAGGAACATCGAATCCATTCTTAAGGTATTTACTTTTAGCTTCATCACTAAGCGTTAATTTTATATCTGGAAACGTCTTTCTTATATAAGCAATAAAATTAATTAAATGTCCAGATTGAAATGATCCTAAAAGAGAAAATATAGAAACTTCAGGTGAAGCATAATCAGAGAACCTACATGCTGGATTAGGAGTAGAATGATCTGTAATGATCTTGCTATATATCGCAGCGTCCTTGCAGATTAATTTTAATCTCTTTTTTATCTTGTCGCATTGAATATGAATCATGATTGTTTTATAGTATAGTTGTTATGGTTAATAAGAAACAAAGAAAAGGTGCCTTTCGGCACCTTCTCACGTTTTGGTGTTTCCTTGTCGGGTGGAAATCTTATTGCATAGTTTTATGTAAAGTATCCACAGATTTTTGTTGCATTTTTATTTGCTTAAGTAATCTAATAGAATCAGCTTGATTTTTAAAAACATTGTGATTATCTGTTCTATTAATTTTAGGTAATAGTGCAGATATGCTATCAATAATTGGCTGTGGTTCTTTATTCTTATCTTTCAGCTTAGCAAGCTCTTCTTTAAATATTTTATTCTGAGCTTTAATAGACTCAAGATTTGTATTAAGATATGTTACTATTGTAGTAAGATCCGTTATCTGTGAGTTTATATTTGTACTAACAGTAGTACTAACTTTAGTATTATGTTTAAGAATATCTATATTGTTATTAGCACCAAATCCGAAGAATCCTAGAGCTCCGAGTATTACCAGTTTCATGTATCTGTTTTCTACTCCTTTAATAAATTTATCAATATAACTTCCGACTGATGCATTCTGAGTTTTAGATTCTTTTACATCCTTTGTCTCGGCATCAAGGAGAGCGGCTTTAATTTGTCCAGCAATTGTTTCATCACTATGATTAGTAGGCTTAGTGTCATTAGTGGACTTTTTACTCTCGAGCATATCAATCAAATCTTGGATCTGATCATCTTTTTCGTTTTCTTCATCAGGCATTTTGTATACACTCGTTAAATTAATTTAGTATTTTAACTATTTATCAATTTTACATATCATTTTAATGTATTATAGTAGCATACAATTAGTAAAAACGAAATCACATAAAACATAAACGGAGTATTGCAATATGGAAATTAAAGAAGACTTAGGCTGGATTATGCAAAAGACTCGAGCTGCAGCAGAAATTCTGAACGTTGAAGGTTGGATTAAAATGATCAATGATATGTCAGGTGGTAATCAATTCTTAGCTGCTGTGCTAGGCGGTGCTGCGATGGGTGTTCTTGCTTATGTATTTAAATCTCTTCCTAGACAATTAATGGCTATGATCAAAAAGCAAATGACAACTGAGCTTACTATTACATCGTCGGAAGATTCGTTTAAGTTTCTTAACATGTATA